>WBZN01000189.1_pt1 | contig 82922 bp, 70 predicted proteins | sample 5204281 | NCBI WGS metagenome assembly WBZN01 (sample SAMN12344347, study PRJNA552823) | activated sludge metagenome | biome: Activated sludge suspended growth; feature: Nitrification reactor; material: Wastewater; isolation source: activated sludge from nitrification reactor of wastewater... | reverse complement strand
CCACGCCGCTGTTCCCGCTCAAGGCGGTCTACGGCGCCGAGCTCGTCGAGCACCTGCTCGTCGACGGCCAGCGCGCCCTGCCCACGAAGCTCACCGAGACGGGCTTCGAGCACCGGCACCCCACGCTCGCCGACGCCCTCCACGCCGCGATCGACGGCTGAACCGCGGCACCGGGCCGGTGCCGCTTCCCTAGGGTGGTCGGGATGGCGGACATCCCGACGGCCCGCTGGTCGCCCTGGCTCGTCCCGGTGGTCGCCGGCGTCCTGATCGCGCTGGGCACCACCGGCCCGGTGCCCCTCGGATTCGCCGTGGTCGACGGCGTGGTCCTCGTCGGGGCGGTCCTGCTCGCCGTCGGCCGGGCGGAGGCGATCGCGCACCGCATCGGCGAGCCCTACGGGACGATCGTGCTCGCGGTCGCGGTCACGGTCATCGAGGCGGGACTGATCGTCACGCTCATGGCGACGGAGCCGTCGAAGAGTCAGACGCTCGCGCGGGACACGGTCTTCGCCGCGGTGATGATCGCGGCCAACGGCATCGTCGGGCTCGCGCTCCTGATCGCGACCGCGCGGCGCGGAACCGTGCGGTTCCGCTCGGAGGGCGCGCGGGCCCTCCTGGGTTCGATCGTCGTGCTGACGACGCTCGCGCTGGTGCTGCCGTCGTTCACGCGCAGCTCGCGCGGTCCGACCTTCACGCCCGCCCAGATCGCCTTCGCGGCGGTCGCGGCCATCACCGTGTACGGCGTGTTCCTCTTCGTCCAGACCACGCGCCACCGCGGCTGGTTCGTCGACGACGCACCCGACCCGGCGCCCGAGGTCACGGACCATCCGACGGGCGGGCTGGTGCCCGACGTCGCCCTCCTCGTCGTGATGCTGGTGGCGGTCGTCGGGCTGGCCAAGACCCTCGCGCCCTCGATCGAGGACGCGGTGCGGTCGCTGGGCGCGCCGGCCTCGGCCGTCGGCGTGGTCATCGCCGTGCTCGTGCTGCTGCCCGAATCCATCGCCGCCGCGCGCGCGGCGCAGCGACAGGACGTGCAGACGAGCCTCAACCTCGCGCTCGGCTCGGGGCTCGCCAGCATCGGGCTCACGATCCCCGTGGTCGCGCTCGCGACGATCTGGCTGCCCGGCCCGATCCGGCTCGGTCTCGACGGCAAGGAGATGGTGCTGTTCGCGCTGACCGTCGTGGTCAGTGCGCTCACCTACGCGTCGGCGAAGGGGACGGTGCTGCACGCCGCGCACCACCTGACCGTCTTCGCCGCGTTCCTGTTCCTCGCGTTCGTGCCCTGACCCCCGGAGCGCCGTGACGCGTTTGTGTCACACCTGTCCGGCGCTCACGGAACGTGACGGCTCGACCGCACTAGGTTTCGCGCCGATGTCGGCAGGGACAGTTCGTCGGACGCTTCTCTTCACCGACATCGAGTCGAGCACGCGCCTGTGGGACGAGCACCCCGACGACATGCTCACGGTGCTGCGGGCCCACGACGACCTCCTCGTGCGCTGCATCGAGGCCGCGGGCGGCATCGTGGTCAAGCACACCGGCGACGGCTGCCTGGCGGTCTTCCCGAGTCCCGCGCCCGCGGTCGACGCCGCGGTCGCGGCCCAGCGGGAGCTCGTCACCACCGAGTTCCCGGGCGTCGGTCGCCTCAAGGTCCGTATGGGGGTCCACACCGGCGAGGTCATCGACCGCGACGGCGACCTGCACGGCTGGGCCGTCAACGTCGCCGCCCGGCTGCACGCGCTGGCCCACGGTGGCCAGGTCGTCGTGTCCGGCGCCGCGCAGCTCGAGGCCGACCGCCTGACGGCCGAGAGCGTCACGTACGTCGACATGGGCATGCACCGGCTCCGGGATGTCGCCGAGCCGGTCCGCGTCTACACCGTCGTGGCCGACGGCATCCCGGGTCACTTCACGGATCTGCGGGGCGCCGCCCCGGTCGCGGCGTTGCCGCGTGCGCGCACGTCCTTCATCGGTCGACGCGCCGAGGTCGCCCGACTGACCGAGCAGGTCGTCGCGCACTCGCTCGTGACGCTCGTCGGTCTCGCCGGCGTCGGCAAGACCCGGCTCGCGCTCGAGACGGCCGCCGGGGTCACCGAGCGGTTCGCCGACGGGGTGGTCCTCTGCGAGTTCGCCGGCGTCGCGCCCGCGCAGGTCGGCGCCGTCGTGGGCAAGGCCCTCGGCGTCGAGCGCCGCACGCTCCGCTCGGTCGAGGAGAGCGTCGTCGAGTGGCTCCGCGACCGGTCGCTGCTGCTGGTGCTCGACAACTGCGAGGACGCACCGGAGGCGGTGGCCGAGTTCGTGGCCGCCGTGGAGTCCCTCGCGCCGGCGTGCCACGTGCTGGCCACGTCACGCGAGCCACTGGGGGTGCCGGGCGAGCGGCTCGTCCCGCTCCAGCCGCTCGCGACCGTCGGCGAGGGTGATGCCGCGGTCGAGCTCTTCTTCGAGCGGGCGCGGGTCGCGGGCGCCGACCTGGTGGACGACGGTCCGGCCCGCGACCTGGTCGCGGAGATCTGCCGGGCCGTCGCCGGCATCCCGCTCGCCATCGAGATCGCCGCGTCGAACGCGCCGATGCTCTCGCTCCGGGACATCCTCGAGGCGGTGCAGGCCGGCGACCTGCCGGCGGCGGGCCGGACCGCCGGCCGGCACCGGTCGATCGACGACGCCCTCGATCTCACCGTCGACCGTCTGGAGCCGGGTCTCCGCGACGCGTTCTTCCGCTCCTCGATGCTGCCCGGATCCTTCGACCGCGCCGCGTTCGCCGACGTCGTCGTGCCCGATCTGCACAGCGGCCAGGTGCTGGGGACGCTGCGGGAGCTGACCGACCGGTCCCTGCTGGTCAGCGAGACCCGGTCCGACCGGACCCGCTTCCGGCTCCTCGAGCCGGTGCGCCGGTACGCGGCCGCGCGCCTCGGGGCCGACGAGCGCGCCGAGGTCACGGGGGACTTCGTGGCGCACTACGTCTCGGTGTCCGAGACCGCGGCCGACGCGCTCCGCGGCCCGGAGGAGAAGTCGTGGGTCGCCCGCATCGACCTCGACTTCGACAACGTCCGGGCGGCCCAGAGCCGGGCGCTGGCCGCGGGTGACGCGGACGCCGCGCTCCGGATCGTCGTGGCGCTGTGGGACTACGCGTTCATGCGCCTGCGGTCCGAGATCTTCGACTGGGGCGAGGCCGTGTGCGCCGCCGCGCCGCCCTCGCATCCCGGCCTCGCCGAGCTGATGGGTGTGGTCGCGCTCGGCGGCTGGATGCGCGACGACCCGGCGCAGGCCGAACGGTGGGCGAACGAGGCGCTCCGGCTCGAACGCGACCGCGGCGCACGCCGGTCGATCCCTGCCCGGCTGGCACTGCTCAACTCCGCGGAGTACGGCGGCTCGGCCGTCGACGTGCGCACGCTCATGCGCGAGGTCAACGAGCTCTCGGCCGAGTCCGCGAGCGCCTACTGGCAGGCGAGTGCCGACGTGAACCGATCGCTCGGGCAGAGCTTCGCGGGACGGGCCGACGCCGCGACCGAGCTCGCCGACCGCGCGATGACCCGGGCGCGCGACTCGGGGAACCCGTCCACGGTGGCGTGGGCGCTGCTGGCACGCGGGGTCGCGGCCGAGCTCGTCGACGTCGAGTACGCCGAGTCGCTGCTCGACGACGCGCTCCGGCGGGCCCGGTCCGTGGACAACCGCTGGATCGCGGCGCTGTGCACGACCCGGCTGGTGTCGGTCCGCCGCCGGAGCGGAGCGGTTCCCGACGCGATGACGATGGTCCTGGAGCTGTTCGACACCTGGGAGCGGGCCGGTCACCGGTCGCACCTCTGGAGCGCGGTGCGGCAGGGCGCGCTGTGCCTCGCCGATGCCGGCGACGCCGAGGGCGCGATCCAGTGCCGGCGCGCCGCGTCGACGGCACGTCTGCAGCTGCCGGGACTGCCGACCGACGCCGCCGATCTGGATCAGGCGCTGGCGCGCATCCGGTCGGAGGTCGGCGACGACACCGTCGAGCGGTGGGCGCGTCGCGTCGACGGCTTCGATCAAGCCGACGCGATCCGCTTCGCCCGGGAGCGGCTCGACGCGGCGATCGACCGGCTGACCTGAGCCGGTCAGCTCCCGAGCTCGGGCAGGAGCGCCTCGATCTCGGCGTCGGTCATGCGGCTGAGCGGGACGAGCCGCCCGTCGATGGTGAGGTGGACCTCGCGCACCCCGGGGAGGTTCGCCGTGGACGACCGCACCGCGCTGATCAGCGCGCCCACCGCGGGCCCGTCCTCGACCGTGCCCTGGAGCAGGGTCTGCATGTCGAGCGACTCGTAGTCGTCGTCGTCCCCGTCGGTCGGCTGCCGGGTGAGGTCGACGTCGGGGATCCGGGTGATCGCCGCGGTGACCTCCTGGGGGAGCTCACCGAGCGAGTCGATCGAGATCGACACCTCGTGCGGCGCGCGCGTCGACGGGTCGGGTGCCCGCTCCAGCACGGCCTCGGTCCCGCCCTCGCGGTACGGCGGGGTCGAGGAGTACTCGTGGTGCCACCAGTCGAGGAACTCGTTGCCGAGCCATTCGGTGAGCCGGCGACTCGTCGCGGCCGACACCCGGCTCTGGCGCAGGGTACGCAGCACGTTCTGCGCGCCGGACAGCGCGGGCTCCATGAGGCCCGGGCGGGGCACGCCGAGCATGTCGGCATTGCGGTCGCCGATCGAGGAGCGGATGAACGTGCGCGCCACCCGGCGCAGGGGACCGGGGAACCAGCCGATCTCCTCCATCAGCTGCTGGGTCAGCTGGCGTCCCTGCGGCGTGGGCCCGACGTTCCGGGCGAGGATGATGTCGAGCGCGTAGCGCGCCTCCTCGAAGTCGAGATCGCGCGTGCGGTCAAGCGGGCTGAGCAGGAACGTCTCGTCGACGCCCATGAGGTATCCGATGACGTTCCAGAGGTGGAGCCAGTTGACGGCCTGCTCGGGGTCGATGGCCTGTCCCATGCGGTCCAGGTTCTCGATCGTCGGCACCGCCATCGTCAGGCAGTAGCCGAACATGTCCTCCTGGTTGATCGGCCGGCCCCAGGCGGGATCCCAGACGCGGTCCGTCGGGTACTCGGCCACCGGCTTGATCTGCTGGCTCCCCGACTCGATCATCGAGCGCACCGAGCCGTGGTACACGCGGACGCCGCGGAGCGACTTCCAGCCGGCGCTGTCGGCCTCCCAGAAGGGCGTGGTGCACACGTCCTCCACGAAGCGGGTCGACTCCCAGATGCGACGCTCGGGTGACTTCGTGAGGTCGCTGACGAGCGCGAGGACCTGGACGCCGTTGGCGGCGGCGTAGCCCAGGAACATCGAGCCGAAGAAGAGCGAGGCGTGGATCGACGGCCGGAAGGTGGCGAAGAACTCCTGGGCGCTGCGGATCCGGTCCGGATCCGCCCAGGCGGGGAGGACCGGTGGCTCGTGCAGGAACCGGGCGACCGGGTTGTCGGAGCCGTCGGGGCGGGCGACGGCCATGAGGACGTCGGTGAAGTGCCGGTCGGTCCGCGGGATGCCCGAGGCGCGGTAGAAGGCCTCGATCGCGTCGTCGACCGGCGGATCGCACTGCCGCCGCGCCGCGTCGAGGCGCGCCACGAGGTCGCGGGTGACCTCCGGCGCCCACGGGGACGTCTCCGCCTTCGGGAACAGCAGCGGACCCTCGAACTCGTACGCCGCGTCCGCCTCGTCGACCTCCGCCGCGCTCGCCCAGATCTGCGTCTCCTCCTCCGGGGTGTACGGACTCAGCCCGACCAGTCCGGCGCGCTGGCGCGCCCGGAAGAGCGAGGCGATGAAGCTCATCCGGTCGTCGAAGTCGTTCCAGTGGTGCGCGCCGGTACGCGCGCCACCACCGGCGGCGACGACGCGGTCGAACTCGGCACGCACCTCCGGGACCCCGAGCGTGTCGAGCGGCGCGGGGTAGGGGTCGTCGCCGGGGACGGGACGGCCGACGCGGACCGTCTCGCTCCCGACCTTGACGACGAAGACCCGGCGCGTCATCAGCTGCGACCAGCCGTCCTCGACGCGCCCGACGAACCCCTCGGGCGCGATGCGACGGATCGGCTTCGTGAGGATCCGGACCGGGTCGAGCAGCGAGAGATCGAGCCAACCCTGGAGCCGCGCCTGCTCGTGGTTGCCGAGGCAGATGTTGCCGAGCAGGATCAGCTCGGCCCGGCGCTTGTCGTCGTCGCAGCCCATCGCCTCGATGTACGCGGCGAATGCGCGCTTCAGCTGGTCCCGGTCGCCCGGGGGCCAGAGCTTCCCGGGAGGCAGGGGCAGCCGGTCGATCCGGTCGCAGAACTTCCGGAACTCGGCGAGCCCCTCCTCGTCGCTGCGCTCGACGCGGAAGGTCGCGAGGAAGTCGGCCCAGCAGAGGCCGATCTCGTAGAAGACGCCGCGGTTGCCGGCGGCGAGGCTGCGGTTGAGGATGCGGCCGCCCTGCTCCGCGCCGCCGAGCACGCGCTTGGTCGCCTCCTCGCGGGCGAGCCCGAGGGGGTCCTCCTGGGCGCGTCCGAGCGCCCGCTTGAGCCCCAGCGGGTCGTCGCCGCCGTGGATGGTCTCGCCGACGGTGAAGGAGGGCCAGACCGCGAGGCTCGTCCAGTTCGCGTCCTCGCTCGTCCCGAGCAGCTCGGCCATGGCCGTGCCCATGTCGACGTACGCGAGCGTCACGAGGTGGTTGCGCAGCGCGTCGCTCATCGGCGCGAAGACGATCGCCTTCACCCGCTCGACGGTGACGGCGCGGTCGGTGAGGACACCCATGTCAGACCTCCGGTGGTTCGTCGCGGAGCCGCTCCTGCACGGCGTGGACCGTGATGCCTTCGTTCGCGGCGACGGTGCCGGCACCGCCCCGCAGGGCGGGCAGATCGGTCCCGCCCTTGTGGTGGATGCCGATGAGGCGCCACGCCTCGTCGAAGACGGGGCTCCCGGAGCTGCCCTTGGCGGTCGGTGCCTTGTACCGCAGGCGCACGCCGTCCTCGTCGAGCAGGTCGTTGCCCCGGATCGACAGCTGCAGGCCACCGCCCCCCGGGTGGCCGATCACGTAGACGTAGGCGCCGTCGCGCACCGGCGGGATCGTCGGCGCCACCTCGAGGCCAATGAGTGGTCCGGCCGCGGCGTCGTCGGTCACGAGCAGCGCGACGTCGAGGTCCTCGCGCGCGCTGCGCCACACGGCGCGGAGCCCGCCGAACGTCAGGCTCCGGCCGTCACCGCCCGTGATCCCGTCGAACTGCGCGGTCATCTCCTCGGCCTGCGGGCGGCGCTCGCCGCGCGCCGGGTCGGGTACCACGTGCTCGTTGGTGACGAGCACGGTGCGGCCCGCCAAGGTCGGGTGCAGGTCCGCGCCCTGCATCGCGAAGACCGTGCCGACGCAGAACGCGCCGGAGACCAGGAGGCTGCCAACCGACTGGGCCCGGACGAGACCGTCGCGGTACAGCTCGATGGGGATCGGGAAGTCGGAGCCGAACGTGCGCTCGTAGCCGTCCGGAGTGCTCGGGAGGATGACCTCGCCCCGGCCGTCGGCGAGGGTCTTCTCTCCGAGCATCACCATGAGCGGATCGGATGCGTCCCGCTCCCAGATCTCGTGGAGCTGGCGGGAGAAGCTGCCGTAGACGAAGCCGGTCGCGTCGGCCGCGGCGAACAGCTGCATCAGGAGTGGTTGCAGCGCGTCGGCGGGCTCGCCCCGGGCGATGCGCAGCTCGATCTCGGTCGTGATCGACCAGGCGCTCCGGGGCATCGGCGCGGCGGTCGCGAGCGCGAGCAGCGGGTCGACGGGGACCGGAGGTCCGTCGTCGGGCGCGAGACCTTTCCGGGCGGCGAGGGCCCGGAGCGCGACGACGTTGACCCCGGTCCAGAGCGGGTCCGCGCCGTCGGCATCGGCCGCGACGTAGGCCCGGATCGCCTCCCGCAGCGCGTCGGTGTCGCCGGTGTCGACGAAGTGGTCCTTCTCGATCCGCCCGAGCCGGGCGAGGAGCTGACCGCGCTGGTCGGCGGGCAGGTCCTCCTCGAGGAGCGAGCGGACGAGTCGCTTCGCGGTGAGATGGGCGTCGAGCTCGGTGAGGCCCGTCACCGCGTACTGCCAGAGCGGGCCGGCGCGCTCCGGTCCGACGAGTCGCGCCGCGGTGTCGGCGAGCCGGAGCTGCGGCTCGAAGCGCCGGGCGGACTGCAGTGCGGCGGCGGCGGCGAGGGCCTCGGTCGGATCACCGTCGTGGCGCAGCCGCGCGAGGATGTCGTCGACCGCGCGCGCGATCTCGTCCGGCCTGCCCGACGCGATCGCCACGTCGATCGCCGTCTCGCCGTCGTGCTGCCCCATGCGTTGCCCCGCCTGCCGTGGTGTGCGCCGCTGCGCGGACGTGAACCTAGCGGTCCGCCGCGGTGCGCCGCTCGGAGGGACCGGCGGGCCGGTGCAGCGCCGCGACGCGCTCGCACGCGGACCGGCCTCCGAGCACCCGGTCCGCGTGGTGGAGGTCGTCGGCGGTGACGAGGGCGCAGACGAGCCGGGGGTCGAAATCGGCGAGGGTGACGACCCCGCCGCCTCCTGCGAGCGTGATGGTGCGCCCGTCCGGCGCGAACGCGACGAGTCCCCACGGCGTGGGCGGGTCCTGGAGGCTGGGCGTGACCTGCTGCACGCGCCGGTGGGACAGCGCGGGAAGGGTGCTGATCGTCTCGACCGCGCGCGGATCGGTGGGCCGACCGAGGTCCCAGGCCGTCGTCGCGTCGGAGTTGCTGGTGATGAGACGGGATCCGTCGCGGTCGAGGGCGAGTCCGGTGGGCTCGGCCGCCGCGGCGACGAAGGTCGCGGTCGGGACGAACGTGCGCCCGCTCCGGATCCAGACCGTGACGGCGCCGTCGGCGGCGGCGGTGGCCAGTCGCCGGCCGTCGGCCGAGGTGGCGAGCGCCCCGCAGCCGGAGCCCACCGGACAGGCGGCGGGCGCGGCGAGGGTGTGGGACCGCCGCACGGTTGGCTCGACCACCCGCACCTGCCAGTGCGTGGCACCCTGCCCGGTGAGGACCAGGTCCGGGCCCTTGCCCGCCCACACGGCCGCCGCGGGCATGAACCCCGGGACCCGGACCGGGCGCGGCCGGCCGAACCGTGTGCCGTGCACGGGGACGAGGTCGATCCGGTCGCGGTACGCGACGGCGATCCGGCCTCCGCTCGGGGCGAACGCGGCGGTGCGGGCCCCGGTGAACGTGTGGATCGGCCGCCGGGCGCCGAGCCGGTACACCTGCACCGAGGTCGGCGGCGCGCACGCGGGTCCGGCGGTGACGCAGCCGGACCCGGGCGGCACCGGGCGGTGCACGACCGTGGCCGCGAGCTCGCCGTGCGGATCGAGCGTGATCGCTCCCGACCCGCCGCCGGCGGCGTACGTCTCCGGGTTCGTGGCCGCGCCGACGGTCGGTCGTCCCCACCGGTCGGGCGCAACGCGCACCGGCCCGGTCGAGCTGAACGGGACCGAGGCGCGGACCCGACCGTCGGCGGACAGCGTCACCGCGCCGACCGGTTCCGAGACCGAGTCCGGCACGTGGATCGTCATCTGACGGAGACCACGGGCCGACGCGATGGCGAGCGTCGTCGAGTCGATCCAGTGGACGTCCGTCGGGGCCAGCGCGTGGATCGTCGCGACCCTGCGCATGGTTGCCAGGTCCCAGACGGGGACGTCGGCCGTGGCCGAGGCGTCGGTGGCGATCGTGCGCGCCGCGACGAGGCGGTGACCGTGGGCGGCCGGCGCCACCGCGTAGCTGCCGGCGACCGTGACCGCCGGCTCGGCCACCGTCGGGGGGAACGCCGGTGGCGGTCCGGAGAGATCGAGCAGCGCGAGCGTCGGATCGGCGAACGACGAGCCGACGTACCCCTGCAGCGTGTCCGACGTGACCTCGGTGGTGTCCCGGCAGACGTAGGAGCAGGGCGCGTCCCCGGGGGTGGGTCCACCGGCGGTGGAGTCGACGAGGACGGAGTCCGGACCGCCGACGGCGATGGAGCGCACGCGCGGACCGGTCGTCGTGGTCGTCGAATAGGGGTCGGGGGTGTACGCGATCGGCGTGGCGACCTCGCCGGCACCGGGAGCCCACTGGTGGAGTCCGCCGTCCCGGTCGAGGGCGACGATGCGCCCGGACGCGAGTGCGACGACGGCGGCGGGCGCCGGGCCGGGCAGGGTGAGCCGGCGGCGGGTCGCGCCGTCGGGCCCGACCACGACGAAGTCGTTGGTGGACCCCAGGCGTCCGACGAGCGTTCCGTCGGCGGTGTAGGTGAACGGATCGCGGACCGTGCCGTCGAGCACCGTCGCCGGTTCGGTGCTGACCGCCCCGCTCGTGTCGTGGATGGAGCCGTACCGTGCGAGCAGGTCGCGTTGCCTGTGGCCGGCGAACGCCGGGTGCGTGGGCCGACCGGTGGCGCGGTCCCACCAGTCGAGGTGGTCGCAGCAGTTCTTCCCGTCGACGGTGGCGATCCGGTGGCGGTCGGACCAGGCGATGAAGCCCACCGGGCGGTTCACGTCGGGCGCCGCACGCGTCGCCGCGGCCCACTGCAGGTTGCGGAGCGCGATGCCGAGGACCTCGCGCGCGTCCGGCGGACCCGACGGGCTGGTCGCGCCGTCGGGGTAGACGGCCTCGAGCGCGAGGAGCGCACCGAGCGCGGGGTCGTCGGTCATGGTGGTCTGCGCCGTCGCCGCGAGCTCACGTGCGCGCGCCTGGGCCGCGTTGGACCGGGCGCGTCGCTGCTGTGCGAACGCGATCACCGAGGCGATCACCGCGGCGACGGTGAGCACGGTCAGGGCGATGAGCGCACCCCGGCGGTAGCGCTTCGCGAGCTTGAACTGCCGCAGGTCCTCGCCGATGAGGTCCGCGGGCTTGACCTCCGGACCGTGGATCGGTGCGGCGATCTTGGCGATCGCCTCCTGGAACGCCGGCTGCTTCAGGTCGAGGTGTCCGGCGGCCGGCGCCACCGGCGTGCCGCCGTCCGCGCCGGGGGCGGCCGTCGGCTGCGGGGTGGGCAGGATCGTCAGGTCGATGTAGGTGGGCTCGTCGGTGATCGCGGTGCGGGCGACGTCCGGGACGCAGTCGGTGGCCGCGGTGAAGCCGCCGTCGTCCCACTCGCAGGTCCCCGCGGCGATGACGAGCAACATGCGCTCGGGCCCGCCGTCGGGTCGGGCCAGCCAGTGCTCGATCTCCTTCGGGACCCACTCGGAGCGCGTCGCGGCGGGGGAGCAGATCAGGACGAACCACCGGCTCGCGTCCATCGCCTCGACGATCGAGCCCCACAGGTGGGGGGACGCCGTCAGGTCGGTGCCGTCGCGGAACACGTGCAGCGCCCGGCGGCGGTTCCACGGTCGGGCGAGCTGCTCGAGGCCCTTCTGCACCGCCGGCGCCAGCGCGCCGTCGGCATGGCTGTAGGAGATGAACGCGTCGTACCCTGCCACGCCGGGCACGGTAGAGCCGTCGTCAAGGCGCGCGACGCCAGGCGTCGCGTTGGTGGGGTGACCGAGGGGAATCGAACCCCCGACCTCCTGGACCACAACCAGGCGCTCTAACCGACTGAGCTACGGCCACCATGTGACGACGAGGTCGTCCGCCCCGGTGACTGGCGTCACCGGCGCGCCCGGGAGGACTCGAACCTCCGACCGGCGGATTAGAAGTCCGCTGCTCTGTCCAGCTGAGCTACGGGCGCTCGATCCCGGGCCGAGGGAGTGTACCGGGTCGGCGTCGCGGGACCCGGGTCCTTCTTCCCTGTTCCGGGGTGGTGCGGTGTCGCTAGGGTCCGGGCCGCTTCGGGGGAGGACACGGATGGAAGAGAAGACACACCGGTTCAGCGCATTCATGCACCGGTTCTGGTCGTCGCTCGCGGTCAACGCGGGCAAGCACGCGGGCCTCGTCTCGGTGATCGGCCTGCTGATCACCCTGACGCTGGGGGCCGGCATCAGCCGGCTCGAGTTCACGTCGGGTCAGGACGCGTACCTGAACAAGACCGACCAGGTGTACAAGGACAACGTCGCCTACCAGAAGCTCTTCGGTGGCGAGGCCATGTTGACCGTCATCACGATGGACAAGGGCCACAACGTCGTCGAGCTGCTCGACGACCAGAACCGGCAGGCGCTCACCGACACCGGCACGAAGATCGCGTCGAACCGCAAGGACATCCTCGGGGTCATCACGCCGGTCGACGCGTTGCGGCTCTCGGACAACCTCGTCCGCTCCAAGACGTGTGACCTCACGCAGAGCACCGCCGGCAAGCTCACGCTCGCCGCACAGACGCGGGCCCCGCAGGCGGACCAGGCGAAGCGGCTCGCCGACGCCTCGGTGACACTCGCGCGCGCCAGCAAGATCCCCTGCGCGCAGCAGACCCTCTCCAACCCCGAGTGGGTGAAGTTCCTCCTCTTCGACAACCAGGGTCAGATCCGCAAGGCGCTGCTGCCGTTCTTCCCCGACCAGGAGCACGCGCTGATCATCACCCGGCTCGTCGGCAACGCGTCGATCGAGCAGGAGGGCCGTGGCGCCAACTACACGATCGACACGGTCAAGAAGCTGGACATCCCGAACAGCGTCATCGTCACCGGTGGCGCGGCCGTCCTCCTGAACGACATCAACAACTACCTCAAGGGCGGGATGCTCACCCTCGGCGCCATCGCCGTGGCGATCATGATCATCATCCTGCTGGTGCTGTTCAAGGTGCGGTGGCGACTGCTCCCGCTCGGCATCGTGCTGATCGGCGTCATCTGGGCGTTCGGTCTCGCCGGCTACCTCGGGATCCCGCTCACCCTCGTCACCATCAGCGGCCTCCCCGTGATGCTCGGAATCGGCATCGACTACTCGATCCAGATGCACGCCCGAGTGGAGGAGGAGGTGGTCATCGACCACGACCCCCACCCGATCCAGGAGACCGCCCGCAACCTGGGACCGGCGCTGCTCGTCGTGACGTTCGACGCGATCTTCGCCTTCGCCGCCCTGAGGTTCTCGAAGGTGCCGATGATCCGCGACTTCGGGATCCTGCTCGCGGTCGGCGTCGCGGCGATCTGCATCTGCAGCATCATCGGCACGCTGTCCGCGCTCGGCATCCGGGAGTACCGCTCGCCGACGAAGAGTCGCGACTTCCGGGAGGGTGCGCTCGGCCGCCTGGTCGTGTGGCTCGGCGGGATGTCCGCGAAGGTCGCACCGCCGCTCATCATCGTGTCGCTCGTGATCTTCGTCGGCGGCGTGCTGGTGGAGGACAAGCTCGAGATCCAGACCGACCCGATCGCGTGGGTGAACCCGCAGTCGCAGGCGGTGAAGAACATCCACGAGATCGAGGACCGTGCCGGCATCTCGAGCGAGCTCGGCATCTACGTCGTCTCGAACAACGCGTTCTCGAACGAGTCCACCAAGTTCGTCGACGGCTTCACGTCGGCGCAGCTGTGCCGGTACGGCGACGCGAAGCGCCCCCCGCAGAACTGCACCGCGGCGGAGAAGGCGTCACCGCAGAAGAAGCGGGTGCTCGCGAACGCCTCGAGCATCGTGAGCATCGGGAGCTTCCTCACCGAGGTCCCCGGGACCGAGCCCGTCGCGCCGACGGGTGCCGAGGTGAAGCAGATCTACGACGTCGCGCCGCCGGGCATCAAGAAGTCCACCGTCAGCAAGGACGGCAAGGCGCTCAACCTGATCTTCGCGACCACGCCGGCGTCGCTCGCCAAGCGCGCGGTCGTGGTGAAGGAGATCCGCAAGAACGTCGACCCGCCGGCCGGCATCCGGGCGACGCCGTCCGGGCTCGCCGTGGTGGGTGTCGGCCTCCTCGACAACCTCGAGGCGAACCGGATCCTGCTCACGTACCTGGCGATCCTGTTCGTGTTCCTGTTCCTCGCGATCCGGCTGCGGTCGATCGTCCGGGCGCTGCTCTCGCTGGTCCCCGTGCTCATCGCGGTCGGCGTGGCGTCGCTGTTCGCGTACTTCGCCGGCTTCACGCTGAGCCCGATGACCGCGGTCGGCGGCCCGCTCGTGGTCGCGGCGTGTACCGAGTTCACGTCGCTGATCCTCCTGCGTTTCCTCGAGGAGCGCCGGCGCGGGCTCGAGCCGAAGGAGTCGATCGACGTCGCCGCGGCCCGGACCGGGCGGGCGTTCATCGTCTCCGCGCTCACCGCGATCTCGGGCATCGCCGTCATCGCGACGTCGTCGCTGCCGCTGCTTCGTGACTTCGGCATCATCGTCGCGGTCAACGTGGCGGTCGCGCTGCTCAGCGCGCTCGTCGTGCTCCCGCCGATGCTCGTGTGGGCGGACGACGAGAAGCGCCGCTGGGTGTCGCGTGGCATGGTCAAGCCGCGGCCGGCCGGCACGGTTCCCAGCGAGTACGACGAGACCCCGATCTAGCCGGGACCTCAGGGCGCGAGCAGACCGCCGTCGACGATCGCGCGGCTCCAGGGCCGCGTGAGGGTGCGCAGTCGCGCGCACCCGTCGTCGCCGAGTGGCTCGTACGCGACGACCGCGGCGGCGTCGGTCGCGTCCTCGACCCAGGCCCGCTGGTCGCGACCGGCGTCGGTGAGCACGAGGTCCGGCCCCGGCGCCAGGAGCCCGCGCGCCCGGAGACCTTCGACCGCCGTGTCCCAGTCGGCGGCGGGCCAGTCGCGGGTCGCGGCCATGACCGCACCGGGGACGTCGCCGGTCGCGACGTGCGTGACCGCGGCCTCGAGGCCCGACAGGCCGGCGGCGACGAGCGCGGCGATGTGCCCGTCGCCCCGGAACTCCCGCAGGATCGTCTGGGCGTGCCAGAGCACGAGGTGCGGCGCGTCCGGCCACGGGAGGGACGCGTGCCCGGCGGCGAGCGGCCGGCCCTCGAGGTGCTCCGCCGCGGTCTCGGCCGCGCGGCGCGCCAGCGCCGCCGCTTCGTCCATCTCGGGCCCGGCGACCGCGTCGCCGAGGAACCGCGTCAGTGCGGTGTCGACGGCGGCGAGCCGGGCGGCGAGGATCGCCGACGGCGCGGCGCGCTCCCACGCCCCGGGAATCGCAGCGCGCACCAGGGCGGGCCGGAAGTTGTAGAAGGTCGCGATGACGACGTCGGCGGGCACCGGACCCATCGCCGCCGCCCGTGAGGCGAAGTAGCCCATCCGGCCGGTGAGGCCCAGCGCCGCGTAGCCCGCGGCCGCCTCCGGCGAGAAGTAGATCATCCCGTGGATCGGCTCCACGGTGCGCCAGGTGCGGCGGGCGATGCTCGGATCCATCGGGGGCTCCGTTCAGACGGCGGCGGCGAGCTGCACGACGATCACCGCGCCGATGAGCACGAAGCACACCCGGTGGTCGCGCAGCACGGCCCGGGCGGCCCGGGCGAGCGCGGGTTCGGACGGGTCGGTCGCGGCGCCGATGCGCACCGCGGTCGGCACGGTGTGGGCCATCGCGAGGACGACCGCGACGAGCGCCGGCGGCAGCGAGACGATGCCGGGGACGCGTGGCCCCACGACGATCTCGACGGCGAGCGCGACGACGGTCCACGCCATCGCCGCGGCGACGAGCAGGTTGCGGGGCGCGGCGTCGGTCGTGACCCGCCGGTAGTAGGTGCTGATGCTGCGGACCGCGTCGGCCGGGACCGGCTCGTCACGCGCCTGCACGTCGAACATGAGGTCGAACCAGAGCACGGCGAGGAGGAAGCCGGCGCCGGCGACGACGAAGGTGGGCACAGCGGGGAGTCTCGTCGGTGCGGCTGCGGGCCGTCAGCCCCGGTCGGCGACGGGGCTGCGCCGGGCCCGGATCTGCTCGGACACCTCGACCCCCCCGAGCCCCATGAGGATCCCGAACGACCACCCGCCGACCACGTCCGCGGGCAGGTGGACGCCGTAGACGATCCGGGCGACCCCAACGGCGAGCGCGACGAGCGCGAGCACGGGACGGGCCTTGGGCGGCAACGCGGTCGCCGCGACGACCGCGGTCGCCGCCGCGACTGCGGAGTGCCCCGAGATGTAGCCGAGGCCGGTCCCGCGGCCCTCCCGCACGACGATGTCGGGGATGTAGGCGCGGGGTCGGCCGCGGTCGACGATCTCCTTCACGCCCTTCGCAGTGAACCACGTGACGATGCCGGTGACGAGCACGGTCGCGGCGAGGAGCTTGTCGCGCACGAACGCGAGCACGGCGAGCGCGACGACGACCGGGCCCCACACCGAGCCGAGCTGCATGACCGGCCAGAGCGTGTGCGCGACGGCGCCCGGCACGTCGTTGATCGTCTTCGTCAGGTCGAGCTCGGCCTGCGGGACCGGCCGCCGGATCGCGACCAGATACGAGCCGACGAGCCCGGCGACGGCGGCCGCGGCGATCGCGACGGGGTGGCGCAGCGGGTGGTGACGGCGGGCGGGTCTCATGCGGTCGTCGTCACACCGGCGGTCCGGTCGCGGCGCGCCCGGTCGCGCCGGAAGGACTGGAGCGCGAGGTGCAGTTGTCGTGGGTCACGGGCGGTCCCGGGCCGATGGGTGGACGGGCGGATGCTAACGGCGCGGTCGCGGCACGTGACCGATGCGCGCGGCTCGCCTAGCTTCTCGCGATGGCCACCGTGGCGCCGATGCCGGACATCGACGCGCTCGCGCCGGGCCCCGCGGAGGAACCGCCGAGCTCGCGCCTCGTCGGGTACCGCCGCACGCCGCGTGACCTGTTCCGCGCGCTCGTGCTCCTGGTGCTCAGCCTGCTGCTGCTCGTCCGTGCGCTCGTCGCCCAGGACGAGATCCTCGGGCTGGAGCGCAGCCTGCTGTCGCTCGTGACCTTCCTCGACCACGAAGGCGAGCGGATCGCGGTCGCGGTGCTGCAGCTGCTCGTCGGCGGCTCGATCGTCGCGGCGATCGTGGTGCCGATCGTGACCCGGCGGCCCCGGGTGCTCGGGTACGTCCTGCTGGCGAACACGGTCGGCGGGTTGCTGGCGCAGGGGGCGACCGCGCTCATCGGTGACGCACCCACATCCGTCGAGACCCTCATCCGGCCGCAGGGGCTCGGCGCCGACGACTTCCCGTCGATGACCGGACTCGCGGCGCTCGCCGCGGCGTTCGTCGTGCTCGGTCCGTTCGTGAGCCGGCGCTGGCGCCGGGCCGGGTTCGGTGTCGTCGTCGTGGCCGCGCTGCTGCGCCTCGTGGTCTCGGTGCAGCTGCCGTCGAACCTGATGCTGTCGCTCGCGCTGGGCGCGATGACCGGCGCGCTGATCCTGTTCGCGTTCGGACGGCCCGACGAGCGGCCGACCGGCGCCGCCGTGATCCGCGCCCTCCGGGGCGCGGGGCTGCCCGTGGCGACGCTCGACCCGGCCGACGTCGACGCCCGTGGATCCACCCCGTACTTCGGCACGCTCGACGACGGTGCGCGTTTCTTCGCCAAGGTGCTCGGGTCCGAGGAGCGCTCGGCCGATCTGCTCTTCCGCACGTACCGCTACCTCCGCTTCCGCAACCTCGGCGACGAGCGGCCGTTCTCGTCGCTGCGGCGGGCCGTCGAGCACGAGGCGTTCGTGTCGCTCCAGGCGCGTGACCTCGGCGTGCGCACCCCGCGTCTCCGCGCGGTCGCCGACGTCGGTCGCGATTGTCTGCTGCTCGCGTACGACCTCGTCGAGGGGCGGACGATCGACAAGCTCGAGGACTCGGCGGTCACCGACGAGCTGATGGTCGAGATCTGGGAGCAGGTGCGCATCCTGCGGGACCACCGCATCGCCCACCGCGATCTTCGCCGCGCCAACATCCTCGTCGACCCGGACGGCATGCCCTGGCTGATCGACTTCGGCTTCGCGGAGGTCGCGGCGTCCGATGCGCTGCTCGAGTCGGACGTCGCGCAGCTGGTGTGCGCCTTCGCGGTCACGGTGCCGCCGGACCACGTGGTGGGCAGGGCGCTCGCGGTGCTCGGCCCGGACGCGCTCGTGTCGTGCCTGCCCCGGTTCCAGATGGCGGCGTTGAGCGGCGCGACCCAGACCGCGCTCCGTCATCGGAAGGGGCTGCTCGAGTCGGTGCGGACCGAGATCGAGGCGCGCACGGGCGCCGAGCCGGTCAAGCTGGAACCTCTCCAGCGGGTGACCGGCAAGCAGCTGTTCACGCTCGTGATGCTGGTGGCGGTCACCTACTTCCTCCTGCCGCAGTTCGCGGATCTCCCGGCCGTGTGGCGACACGTGAAGGACGCGGACTGGTGGTGGTTCGTCCCCGTGGTGCTGGCGTCGGCCGCCACGTACTTCGCCGCGACGCTCAGCTTCATGGGCTCGATCCCGGACCGGCTGCGCCTGCTGCCGACGTTCGCGACCCAGATCGGTTCCTCGTTCGTGAGCAAGGTCGCACCGGCGGGTCTCGGCGGCATGGCGCTGAACATCCGTTACGCGCAGAAGTCGGGTGTGGATCCGACGGTCGCGGTGTCGGGGGTCGGGCTCAACTCGGCGATGGGCTTCGTCGTGCACATGGTGATGCTCCTCGTGTTCGCGGTCTGGGCGGGGCGCGACGCGTTCGGCTCGATCCGCCTCCCCGACCCGGCGGCGCTGCTCTGGGGCCTGCTCGCGGTCGCCGTGCTCACCGCCGTGAGCCTCGCGGTGCCGGTCGTGCGCCGGATGCTGCGCGACAAGCTCGTGCCGATCATCCGGCGCGGCTTCGGCGCGATCGTCACGATCGGGAAGAGCCCGACGAAGCTCCTGATGCTCGTCGGCGGGTCGATGCTCGTGACGCTGAGCTACATCGTGGCGCTCTTCTTCGCGACGAAGGCGTTCGGCGGGGACCTGAGCTTCTCCCGCATCGGCTCGATCTACCTGCTCGGGTCCACGGTCGCGGCGGCCGCGCCGACGCCCGGTGGGCTCGGCGCGCTCGAGGCCGCGCTCGTCGCCGGGCTCACCGCGGCCGGGATGCCCGGCTCGGTCGCGCTGCCGTCGGTGTTCCTCATGCGCCTCGCCACGTTCTGGCTGCCCATCCTCCCCGGCTGGGCCTGCTTCAGCTGGCTCCGCCGCACCGAGCACATCTGATCCGGCCCCGCGGGCGGAGCGAACCACTGCGGGACGCGTCGGCGTCCGGGGAGGCACGCACATGGAGCTCCACGGAGCGGTCACGGTCGTCACGGGTGCGGGCGGTGGCATCGGCCGGTCGCTCACGACGGCGTTGCGGACCGCCGGGTCGACGGTCGTCACCACCGACGTCGCCGGCGAGGTCGACCACCGCCTCGACGTCACGGACCTCGACGCGGTCCGCGGTGTGCTCGACGCGGTCCGGCGCGAGCACGGCGGGCTCGACGTCGTCGTCGCCAACGCCGGAATCGGCGTCGGCGGCCTCGTCGAGGACGTGGCGCCCACCGACTGGGCGCGCAGCATCGCGGTCAACGTCGGGGGCACCGCGAACACCGTGCAGGCCGCGTACCCGCTCCTCCTCGCGCAGGGGAGCGGTGCCATCGTGCTCGTCGCTTCCCTCAGTGGGCTGCTCCCGACGCCGCTGCTCACCACGTACTCGATGACCAAGCACGCGATCGTCGGGCTCGGGGCGTCGCTGCGGACGGAGGCGGCGCGTCACGGTGTGGGCGTCACGGTCGTGTGCCCGGGGCCGGTGGAGACGCCGCTGCTCGACGCGCCGCCGTCGACCGGCGGCCTCAGCGTGCGGCGCTACCTCACCGCCGCGGCCGGACCGCCGCTCTCACCCGACCGGCTCGCGGCGGCGGTGGTCGATGGCGTGAGGCGGGACCAGGCGCTCGTCGTGCCGGGCCGCGCGGCGCTGTTGTCGCGCCTCGCCCGATTCGCTCCGGGCCTCACCGCTCGGGTGATCGCCCGCAACGTGGACAAGGAGCTCGGTCACGCCGAGTGACCGAGCGTCGGCTTGGCGGGGCGTCGTCGCCGCGTGTCCTCACGGTCATCCGAAGACTCGGGCGATCACGGGCGGATGCGTCCCGGGACGAAGGGCGCGGCCCCACGTTTGACGGCTCGCCCCGAGCGTGACGAAGATCCGCTCCTCGGAGCGGTGTCGGTGCCGCGGGCAGGGGGCCAGGATGATCTCAGTAGGCGGTACGGGCCGGCGGTCGCGTGCCCAGATCGGTCTCGTTGCGCTGATCGCCGTGTTCGTGGTCGTTGCGGCGGGGTGCGATTGGGCGAGCGTCGGTTTCGATCTCGGCAACACCCGTGACTCGAGACACGAGACGGTGATCACGCCGACCAACCTGCCGTCCCTGAAGCTCGCCTGGTCCACCAACGTGGTCTGGGCGGACAACACGACGCCGGTGGTCGCCGGTGGTGTTCTCTACGAAGTCGTCGGTGGGCAGCTGCTCGCGATGGATGCGAAGACGGGCATCCTGAAGTGGAAGGGGCAGACCAGCGGTGGATCGTCGGCGACCGTCGCGAACGGCAAGGTGTACGTGTCGGCAACTGGCGGCACGGGCACGATCGTGGCCTTCGACATCGACATCTGTAAGGCGGTGTCGCTGCCTGACGCCTGTAGCCCGCAGTTCCACACTGCCGGTCTCGGGGTGCAAGCGCCGCCGATCGTGTCGGGGAAGTACCTCTACGCCGCTGGATACACCACCAACGTCGGCGCAGCGGTCTGGGACGCGAATGGCGTGGACAACTGCTCGGTCATCGCCGGGGCGCTGTCGTGCAGTCCGCTCGCCGTGTACACCTCGCCCGCGTCCAACGTCGGCGCATCGGCCACACCGTCGCTGGGTTCGAGCCAGAACCGCCTGTTCGTGCCGTACGGCTCGACCGTCATGGCCTACCGCGCCTACGGAACCACGGGCTGCTCCGGAGCCCCGACGGTCACCGTGACCTGCGGTGCGCTTCGCACCTACCACGTCCCGCTCGCCCCGTACACCCTCGTGCCTCCGACGGTCCGAAACGACGTGCTCTACATGACGGGCGACGACGGCAAGCTCACCGCGTTCGACGCGCTCGGTGGGACGACGACGTGCAGCGGAACGCCCAGAACCTGCACGCCGATCTGGCAGACCAGCGGCACCGGCCTGGGGTCGCGAAGCCCACTCGCCGTCAGCGACGCCTTCGCCTATGTCAACACGACCGACGGCTTCGCCAGTTACGGCGTTCGTGCCGTGGACCTCGCGACGCACGCTCTCGCCTGGACCGGAACCAAGGGTGCCCAGAACAACGGCAACGGGGGCTACGGCGCGGTCGTCGCCGGCGGCGTGCTCTTCGTCGGATCCTCCTATGACAGCTCGGTGTACGGATACGACGCGTCCGGCTGCGGTCAAGCGACCTGTGCCCCCCTGTGGCACTACACGACCGGCAACAGCATCACCGGATCTCCGGTCGTGGCGGACGGGATGATGTACGTCGCATCCCGCGACGGGTTCGTCAGAGGTTTCGCGTTGCCCTGACCGTCGTCGGTGGACTCAGGCTGAGCGCGAGGCCGCGATGCGTCGAGGTGGGACGCAGTGACGCGAGGAAGTCGTTCACGGCCGGCTGTTCCTCGGGGCGGTGTGCGAGTGCAGCCCGTGCCTCCCGCAGGTCAGTACGCCGGGAGAACGCGTGACCGCGAGGGACCGTCACAGACCCCGATCACGCGGCGCCGAGGGCACGCAGGAGGCGTGACACTCGAAGCGTCAGCCCGTTGGCGCCTCGTCGATGAGTCGCAGTTGGGTGATCACTTCGTGTCCTGCGTAGAAGAGCGGCGAGAGCCGATCCCTGTTCTCACCGAGTGCCTGCTCCTCGACTTCCGCAGTGAGGCCGCCCGTGAACGTCAGGACCTGAAAGCGAACCGACCCGACGGCGGGTGCCGGATACTTCGTCGTCGGGCTCAGATCGTCGCGAAAGTGGTCTGCCGCCGCGACGAACGCTCTCGTGGCCGCGGCGACTGCCGGGTGCTGACCACCGCCGATCGTTCCACCGCCGGTGCTGGTGTAGAGGCTCGTGGTGCCGTCGCAGAAGGAGACCAGGGTCGCGGTCCCGTTGGGATATGCCGTCTCCATGAGGACGCCGTACACGTGAGGGTGTTCGGGCGTAGGAACGAGGCCGATGTCCGCCGGCGCGGTGTGAAGTGCACGCCCGCGGAGGTCTGAGTAGATCGGCTCGGCGGGTGCCGCCTCGCCCTTTTGCCGACGGCGACGGAACATGGGGCATGACGCTAACGCCGCGCCGGTGGGAAGCCGGTCGAGGGTGCCGCAGCCGCAGGAACAAGCGGCACAGGCCGGTTCCGTTCGTGCGGCGTGACCTGCCCGGACAATCTGGAGCGGGTGAAGGGAATCGAACCCTCATGACCAGCTTGGAAGGCTGGGGCTCTGCCATTGAGCTACACCCGCGGCGGCGCCGAGGGTAGCAGCGGGTCTGCGGAATCCGGTGGGCTCGTGCTGCCCGCGACCGCGAGACTCGGGTGGTGGATCCCGTCGTGCGCCCCGGCGCCCTGCCCGACCGCGTGCGGATGCAGCAGATCGAGGTTGCCGCCGGCGCGCGCTTCGCCGATGTGGGGCTCGCGCACATCGCCGCGCACGATCCGTTCGGCTTCGACGAGCTCGCGGAGTTCGTCGCCGGTGGTCGGTGCTGGGTTGCTGAAACCGACGGCGAGGTCGTCGGCTACGCGGTCGCCGAGCGCGTGGGGGAGTGCGCGCACCTCGAGCAGGTGAGCGTCGACCCGGACCGGCAGGGTCGCGGCCTCGGCCGCGCCCTCGTCGAGCGGGTCGTGCGCTGGGCCGCGGTCGAGGGTCTGCCCGCGGTCACGCTCACCACCTACCGCGACGTCCCGTGGAACGCCCCGCTCTACGAGCACCTCGGCTTCCGGGTGCTCGCCGACACCGAGCTCACACCCCCGCTGCGGGCGCTCGTCGCCGAGGAGGCCCGGCACGGCCTCGACCCGGACCGGCGCGTGTGCATGCTGCGCCCGGTTGCGCTGGACTGAGCCCATGCAGTTCACCGCCGACAGCCACGACGACGTCGCCGCCGGACGGGTCACGCTGACGGTCCGCCTGTGGACCCGGCCGCAGGTGAAGGTGGGCGGTCGCTACAACGTCGGTCCGGTCGAGATCGAGGTCGACGACATCGAGCTCGTGCCGTTCGGCGCGCTGACCGACGAGGACGTCGCCCGCACCGGCATGACCGACCGCGAGGCCGTGAGGAAGCGCGCGGCGCACGCGGGACCGATCGCCGACGACACGCTCGTCTACCGCATCGAGCTCCACGTGGTGGGGAAGCGGCGGAACCCGGCGGCACGGCCGGCCGACGCGAAGACCGTCGCCGAGGTGATCGGCAGGCTCGACGCGATCGACGCCCGCAGCCGGATCGGGCCGTGGACGCGCCCGACGCTCCGGCTCATCGCCGATCACCCGGGGACGGTGTCGACCGAGCTCGCCGCCGCCGCGAACCGGCCGCGTCCGGAGTTCAAGGTCGACGTGCGCAAGCTCAAGGCGCTCGGCCTCACCGAGAGCCTCGAGGTCGGTTATCGCCTGACCCGTCTTGGGCGGGCGGTGCTGAAGGCTTCAGGCTGAACCGGCGTCCCTCGTCCGCGCGACGATCCGCTCCGGTCCCTCGTCGGGCACCTCGACGACGCGCCGCTCGACGAAGCCGGCTTTCGCGAACGCGCGACAGGACGCGACGTTGTCGGGATGGGGTCCGGCGACCGCGCGGTCGATCGTCGGGTCGGCGAAGACGACGTCGCGCACGAACGCGTCGATCGCTGATGCACCGAGTCCGCGGCCGGTGAGGGCCGGATCGGCGAGGAACACGTCGATCCCGGCCGCGCCGGGCGCCGTCTCGCCGATCGCCCGCGCGTAGTCGCCGAAGTCGGCGAGCCGGTACCACTGGATCAGCCCCGCGTCGCGGCCGTCGACCTCGATCACGAACCGGTGGGTGGTCGGCCTGGCCGACGTGATGTTGGGCGCGTACTTCGCCTCGACCTGCTCGAGCGTGGCGGCGTCGGCGCCCGCGCCGCCGAGCGATCCCGGACCCGAGTCGACGCCCCACCAGCGGAACACGTGCGGCGTGTTGAGCCAGTCCCGCAGCGTGGGCAGGTCGGTCAGCGCAAGCGGACGGAAGGCGATCGGGTCCATGCGACGGGGATCGCGCCGGCCGCCGCGCGGGCGGAGCCGGCCGATCGGTCGGGAAGGGGGGATTTGAACCCCCGACCCCCTGCTCCCAAAGCAGGTGCGCTGCCAAGCTGCGCCACTTCCCGGAGGTCCCCACGATACGGGGTCGTCGCCCGCGACCGGGCGTCCGCGGCGTCTACTCCTGGCGGAGCGGCAGACGCCGGAGGGCGCGCGCCACGGTGCGCATCAGGAGAGTGGCGCTGAACGTCAGGCCACCGAACCCGAGCACCCACAACGCCTCGCGCACGCCGTCGACGTGGGTGACTCCCGCCGCGAGCAGGATCCCCGCCGACGCGACCGCACCGGCACCGCCCGAGAACGCGACGACGGTCCGGTCCACCCACTGGTCGACGACGAGGCGGTCGTCGCCCGCGTAGCGCTCGGTGCGCAGGGTGAGCCGGCCGACGCGCAGCTGCGCGGCGATCGCCTCGGCCGCCTCCGGCAGGGTGCGCAGCGACGGCATCGCCCGGATCAGCTCGCGCTGCATCACGTCCTCGGGCGTGCCGAGCGTCTCCGCCGCGTCGGCCTTCGCGAGCTCCTGGCCGGTCGCCGCGAAGTCGAATCCGGGACTGAGCACGCCGAGCGTCCCCTCGAGCGTCACGAGCGAGCGCGAGAGCAGCGTGAGCGCGGACGGGACCGTGAGACCGTGGCGGTCCATGGTCGCGAGGAGCTGCCGGATCAGCTTCGGGTCGAGGCCGGTGCCCATCTCGGTGATGACGGTGCCGAGGTCGGACTCGAGCGCCTGCAGGTCGGTCGTCGCGGTGTCGCCCGCGAGCCGCCGCACGCCGCGCGCCACGAGGGAGACGTCGTGCATCCCGAGACCGACCGCGATGCCCTGCAGCCCTTCGAGCACCGCGGGCGTGAGCCGTCCGACCGAGCCGAAGTCGATCAGCCAGAGCCCGCCCTCGGGGTCGACGAACACGTTCCCGGGATGCGGATCGGCGTGGTAGAAGCCGTCCTGCAGGATCTGGCGCAGGAACGACTGCAGCAACCGGCGGGCGAGCTCGGGGCGCGGCACCCCGCACGCGTCGACGGCGTCGGCGTCGGCGATGGTCCGGCCCGGCACCTCGTCCATCACCAGCACCGTCGTGGCCGTGAGCGTGGGATGGATCGCCGGCACGCGCACGCCGGTCCCCGCGAGCGTCTGCGCGAAGCGGTGACCGGCGGCCGCTTCCTCGGTGTAGTCGAGCTCGGCCTCGATCCCGGCGATGAGCTCGTCGGCGAGGTTCACCGCGCCGACGCGGCGCGCCACGTCGATGCGCCGCTCGGCCTGGCGGGCCACGAGGCGCATCACCGCTGCGTCGCGCTCGACGAGATCGGGCACCCCGGGGCGCTGGACCTTGACGACGACGGGCTCACCCGTGACGAGGTGCGCACGATGCGTCTGGCCGATCGACGCCGCTGCGAGCGGCTCGAAGTCGAAGTCGGCGAACGCGGTCTCGACCGGCTCGCCGAGTGCGTGCTCGAGGACCTCGCGGACCTCGTCGGCGTCGATCGGCCGCACGCTCGCCTGCAGCTTCGACAGCTCGTCGGTCAGCGTCGGCGGGAGCAGGTCGGTGCGGGTCGACGCGATCTGGCCGAACTTGACCATCATCCCGCCGGCGTCCTCGATGGTCTCGCGGACGCGGATGGCGAAGTCGGCACTGTCGATCGCCTGCGCCGAACGGAACCGCACGTGGACGAGGTTGTGCCGGCGCGCGTCGCGCACGAGCTCGCGCATCCGGCCGATCGGCGCGAACGCGTTCCTCGTCGACCGGATCGGGTGCATCACCTTCCGGCGCCGCTGCCGGCGCCGCCCCCGGGTGAGGTCCGGGTGGTCGGAGCGGGTGATCAGGTCGACGATGATCGCGATCGGCATCGCGACGATCACGCCGAAGAAGAGGCTGACGGAGATGGCCGCGACCAGTGGCGGCTTCGGGTCGAGGACGAGCGCCATCGCGGCGACTCCACCGATCCACCCGAGCACCGCGGCGACCGCGGCACGCGCCCGTCCGAGATGGACGCCGAGCACCCGGCTCGCCAGCCAGCCGATCGCGAAGATCCACGGGACGATGATGAAGACGAACTCGAGGGCGGTCGCCCGGATGTCGATGGTCATGGGATCCCCCGGGGGCGCCGGCCGCCCGGGCGGGACAGTACCGGTGCGTGCGGTCGGACCGGCGTTCCCGCGGTCGCGCACGACCGCTTCTGGTCCGGGTGCGCCGAGGGGCCGCCACTAAGGTGGCGGACCCCATGGAGACGACCGTTGAGCAACTCGAGGGCAACACCGTCAAGCTGCACGTGGTGATCAGCGAGACGGAGTTCGAGCCCGCCATCGATGCGGCCTTCCGCAAGCTGGCCCACGAGGTCCGCATCCCCGGGTTCCGGCCCGGCAAGGCGCCGCGTCGCATCCTCGAGGCCCGCTTCGGTCCCGAGGTCGCACGGGAGCAGGCACTGAAGGACGGCCTGCCGGAGTTCTACGCCGACGCGGTCACGAGCGAGGACATCGACGTCATCGCTCCGCCGAAGATCGACATCACGGCCGGTGAGGAGGAGGGCGCGATCGAGTTCGACGCGGTCGTCGAGACGCGGCCCGTCGTGCAGCTCTCCGGCTACGAGGGTCTGCGCGTCGAGCTGCCGTACACGCCCGTCGACGACGAGGCGGTCGACCGTCAGATCGACTCGCTCCGTGAGCGCTTCGCGGACCTCGAGGACTCCGACGACCCGCTCGTCGACGGTGCGTACGCGTCGATCGACCTGAGCGCGGAGATCGACGACGAGCCGGTCGACGCGCTGAGCGCGGAGGACCTCCTCTACGAGGTCGGATCCGGCGGCCTCGTTCCCGCGCTCGACGAGCAGCTGCGGGGCGCCGGTCCCGGCGCGGTGCTCGAGTTCACCGACACGCTGCCCGAGCGCTTCGGCCCCCAGGCCGGCACCGAGGTCGCGTTCCGGGCCCTCGTGAAGGACGCGAAGCGCAAGGTGCTCCCGGCGCTCACCGACGAGTGGGTGAGCGAGAACACCGACTCGGAGACCGTCGAGAGCCTGCGGGAGGAGAGCCGGCGCCGCATCGACCTGTTCGGCAAGCTGCAGGCGCAGATGGCCATGCGCGACCGCGTGCTCGAGGAGCTCTCCGGGCTCGTGGGCATCGAGGCGCCCGAGTCGCTCGTCGGCCAGGAGGTCGAGTCCCGCCTCCACGACCTGATGCACCGGCTCCAGGGTCAGGGCGCCACGATCGCGCAGTGGCTCGCGGCCACGGGCCAGGACCAGACCGAGTTCATCGAGCAGACGCGCGCGTCGGCCGCGCGGGCGGTGCTCGCCGACCTCGCGCTGCGCGCCGTCGTCACGCAGGAGGCGATCGAGGCGAGCGAGGACGACCTCGAGACCGAGATCGCCCGCCTCGCCGAGCAGACCGGGGAAAAGCCCCAAAAAGTGCGACGGGATCTCGACCGTCGGGGGCTCCTCGAGACGGTACGATCTGACATCGCCCGCGGAAAGGCGCTGCAGTTCGTCGTCGACGCCGCGGTCGCCGTCGACACCGACGGCAACGAGATCGACGTCTCGATCCCGGAGCCCGAGGCCGACGCCACCGAGAACGCGGACACCCCCCACACCACCCCCGAAGAGGAGCCCGAAGCGTGATGCAGCCGGTCTACAACTCGTTCTACGTCCCCGAGGTCTGGGAGAAGACCCCGTACGGCGGCGAGCGGACCACCAGCCTCCTCGGCAAGCTGCTGAAGGAGCGGATCATCCTGCTCGGCACCGCGGTCGACGAGCACGTCGCCAACCTGATCATGGCCCAGCTCCTCCACCTCGAGAGTGAGGACCCGGACAAGGACATCTCCCTCTACATCAACTCGCCCGGCGGCGAGATCACCGGTCTCTTCGCCATCTACGACACGATGCAGTTCATCAAGCCCGACGTGTCGACGATCTGCATCGGCCAGGCCGCCTCGGCCGCCGCGGTCATCCTCGGCGCCGGCGAGAAGGGCAAGCGGTTCATCCTCCCGCACGCCCGGGTGCTCATCCACCAGCCCCACGGTGGCGCCCAGGGACAGGCCGTCGACATCCAGATCCAGGCCAAGGAGATCACCCGCATGCGGGAGACCCTCGACGAGATCCTGGCGCACCACACGGGTCAGTCCGTGGAGAAGGTCGCGGCCGACACCGACCGCGACTTCATCATGGGCGCCAACGAGGCCAAGGAGTACGGCATCGTCGACGAGGTCATCTCGAACCGGGAGCTGGCCGCGGTCAGCGTTCCGGCCGGCGTGAGCTGAGCGGGGACTACGGTTCCGACGGGAACGGACTCCGGGGGGAGACGGCGTGGCGAAGTTCGGTGACGGAGGCGACCTCCTCAAGTGCTCCTTCTGCGGGAAGAGCCAGAAGCAGGTCAAGAAGCTGATCGCGGGTCCGGGCGTCTACATCTGCGACGAGTGCATCGATCTCTGCAACGAGATCATCGAGGAAGAACTCTCGCAGAACACCGAGGTCAAGTTCGACGACCTCCCCAAGCCCCGTGAGATCTACGACTACCTGAACGACTACGTCATCGGTCAGGAGCAGGCGAAGAAGATCCTCTCCGTCGCCGTCTACAACCACTACAAGCGCGTCCAGGCCGGCGCGTACGGCGACCCTGACGTCGAGCTGCAGAAGTCCAACATCCTGCTGATCGGCCCCACCGGCTGCGGCAAGACCCTGCTCGCGCAGACGCTCGCCCGGCTGCTCAAGGTGCCGTTCGCGATTGCCGACGCCACCGCGCTCACCGAGGCGGGATACGTCGGCGAGGACGTCGAGAACATCCTGCTGAAGCTGATCCAGGCCGCCGACTACGACGTCAAGAAGGCCGAGACCGGCATCATCTACATCGACGAGATCGACAAGATCGCCCGGAAGGCCGAGAACCCGTCGATCACCCGGGACGTCTCCGGCGAGGGCGTGCAGCAGGCGCTGCTGAAGATCCTCGAGGGGACCACCGCCGCGGTGCCGCCCCAGGGCGGGCGCAAGCACCCGCACCAGGAGTTCATCCAGATCGACACCACGAACATCCTCTTCATCTGCGGAGGGGCGTTCGCCGGCGTCGACGAGATCATCGAGAAGCGCCAGGGCGCACGCGGCATCGGCTTCCGCGGCGACGTGCGCGGCGCCGCGGACCGCGAGGCCGCTCCGCCGAGCGTGATGCCCGAGGACCTGCTGAAGTTCGGGCTCATCCCCGAGTTCGTCGGCCGGCTGCCCGTCATCGGCGCGGTCCACAACCTCGACCGGGACGCGCTGATGCAGATCCTGGTCACCCCGAAGAACGCGCTGCTGAAGCAGTACCAGAAGTTCTTCCACTTCGACGACGTCGACCTCCACTTCACCGACGACGCGCTCGAGGCCGTCGCCGACCAGGCGCTCGCGCGCGGCACCGGCGCCCGCGGCCTGCGCGCCATCCTCGAGGAGGTCCTGCTCGAGGTGATGTACGACCTCCCGAGCCGCGACGACGTCAAGCAGTGCGTCGTCGACCGGGCGGTCGTCATGGAGAAGGTGCACCCCACGCTCGTCACCGACGACGACGGGCAGTCGGAGCTGAAGTCGGCCTAGTCCGGTCGCTCACTCGACCTCGGGACGGGCGTCGGTCCGCCGCCGTCCCGCTCAGACATCCGGAACGGGTTCGCTTCGCTCACCGTTCCGGAACTCGCTCCTTCGGCGGCGGACCGACGCCCGCTTCGCCCGGCAGCTTCCCGTCCTGCGGTCGCGACAGCTCCTCCGGTCCCGTCGTCGTCAGCGCCAACCGTGGGGGATGTCGGGGAAGCGGGGGTCGGGGTCCCACGGGATGACGTCGGTGGTCGCGACGAGCCAGTCGAGGACCTGCTGCTTCAGCGCGTCGCGGACCGGGGCGAGCGACGCGTCGGTGATCAGGTTCCGCGTCTCGGCGGGGTCGGCGGTGCGGTCGTAGAGCTCGTCGGACTCGCACTGGCGGTGCACGTAGGTGTGGGTCGTCGTGCGGATCGTCGTCGCCTTGCCGACCAGGTCGGGCTGCTCGTGCTGGAGGCGGGCCTTCGGCTCGTAGAGGCCACCGGCGCGTTCGAAGCGGTCGACGTCGACGGGGGAGAAGCCGCCCTCCGTGAACGCCGCCGCCCGGTGGGGGCGGGTCGGGTCGGCGAGCACCCCGGTCAGGCTGCGACCGAAGTGGGTGTGGTGGGCCTCCGTCTCCGCGACCTCGAGCAGCGTCGGGAGCAGATCGACCAGCTCCACGAGCGCGTCGCACACCCCGGCCTCGGCGACACCGGGACCGGCGACCACGAGCGGGTTGCGGGTGATGCTCGGATCCATCGCGGACGGCCACTTCTCGACCAGGCCGTGATCGCCGAGATACTCCCCGTGGTCGGTGAGGAACACGACGAGCGTCGTGCCGGTCTGTCCGGTCCGTTCGACCGCGGCGAGCACGCGCCCCAGCTGGTCGTCGACCCGGCTGACCATGCCGTAATAGGTCGCACCGATCTCCCGCAGGCGCGCGTCGTCGAGCGCGTCCCAGCCGTAGAACGCGCGGTACTCGGCCATGAAGCGCGGCTTGCCGACGGTGGTCGTCGGATCGATCGGCGCGGGGATGTCCGCCCGGTCGTGCAGCGAGAACCACGGCTCCTCCACGAGGAACGGGAGGTGGGGCGCCACGAGCGGTACCCACATCGCCCACGGCGTGTCCCCGGGTGTGGCCTCCTCGATCCAGCGGATCGCGGTCCGCACGGTGGCCTCGTCGCCGTCGATGCGCGGGCCCGCCCCGTCCCCGACGCGCCCCACGTAGAACGCGCGCTGCAACTCAGGGTCGATCTCGTCGGGCTGCGGGATACCGGCGGAGCCCGACCCGTCGGGCCAGTCGAGGAAACCGCAGAAGTCGGTGCTCGCCTCGGTGACGCCGGGCGCGAAGACGTCGCCGCGGTGGCCGGGCATGCACGTGCGGTAGCCGGCGTCCCGCAGCAGCCGGAGGAGGTTGGGCTCGTCGGGTCCCAGCAGGTGGTCCAGCGTCCGGTGGCCGGCGACGTGGGGGTACCAGCCGGTCATGAGCGAGACGCGACTCGGACCGCAGACCGGGTGCTGGCACCAGGCGTCGGCGAAGCGCACACCGCGCGCGGCCAGCGCGTCGACGTGCGGGGTGCGCGCGACCGGATTGCCGAAGCAGCCGAGCGCGTCGGCGCGCAGCTGGTCCGGCATGAAGAGGAGGAGGTTCGGGCGCGCCATCGGCTCGCATCATGACCCGTCCGGGTGACGGGCGGCGGCTCACCGCCGTCCCGCTCAGACAACGGCTCCGAGCTCGCTGCCCTCGCCAGAGCCGAACTCGCTCCTTCGGCGGCGATCCGCCGCCCGTCTCGGTGCGGAGATGCCGCGAGCCGATGGCGTGCCCGTCAGGGGGAGAGCTCGGTGAGGACCATCGCCAGCGCGCCGCGACCCAGCTGCTCGATGTCGTCGGTGGGGTAGTGGCGGTAGGCGCACTCGATGGTCATGACGAGTGCGAGGTAGAGGTCGTAGAGCTGCCGCCGGACGACCGCGCCCGGGGTCGGGAACAGCGGCGCGCCGTACGCGTCGGTCGTCGGACCGTCGGCGCGATGGAAGAAGAACTGCGCCTCCATCAGCGGGTCGGCCCACAGCACGCGCTCGAAGTCGATGACACCCACGACGTCGAGGGTCTCCGGGTCGACGAACACGTTGGGGTCCCACAGGTCCCAGTCGACGAGGTGCGGGGTCGTCACCTCGTCGAGCGCGGCCGTGTGCGCGTCGACGATCGCGAGCAGCTCGGCGCCGGTGCGGGGGAGCTCGACGGCCGCGGCCTCGCCGTCGGCGAGCAGGTCGACGACCAGCGCCCGGAACGCGGTGCTCCAGCGGTCGGAGCGCGGCGCGGTGGGGTCGGGCCGGCCGAAGTGCGGACCGGTGACGGTGTGCAGCTGTGCGAGCAGACCCGCGAGCTGGGCGTCGACGCGCACCTGGGCCGCGTCAGAGAGATCGGGTCGTACCTCGGAGAGCAGACGTCCGGAACAGGCGCTCATGAGGAACAGCGGGCTCGGCACGTGGCGACCGGAGTCGTCCCACCAGAGGACCTCGGGCACCGGGACCCCGGTCCGCTCCCGGACCAGCCGCAGCATCGCGACCTCGGTGCCGATCAGGTCGTGCTCGTAGGTCAGTACCCGGACCGTGGGGGGCGGGGCGACCTTGAGGATCACGGTGCGCCCGTCGGCCAGGTCGAGGCGGTGGACCGCGTTGAACCAGCCTTCGGTGCACTCGGTGAGCCCGGTCAGGCCGACGTCGGGCCCGAAGGCGTCGGTCACGATCGCGGCGGCCGCGTCCCGGCCGACCGGCGTCTTGGAGATGCTCTCGACCACGGGGGGATCCTCGCGTGTCCCGGAGGAACGAGTCGGCCTCGAAACCGGAGGACTCCGTACAATCCTCCGATGCCCGCGCCCGAGAAGCCGACCCTCGACGGACTCGAAGACCGGTGGGGCCCCCACTGGGAGTCGGAGGGGACCTACCGCTTCGACCGGTCGCGGACCCGCGAGCAGATCTTCTCGATCGACACCCCGCCGCCGACGGTCAGCGGGTCGCTGCACATGGGCTCGGTGTTCGGGTACGCGCAGACCGACACGATCGCCCGGCAGCGGCGGATGCTCGGATACGAGCTCTTCTACCCGATGGGGTGGGACGACAACGGCCTCGCCACCGAGCGACGGGTGCAGAACTACTACGGCGTCCGCTGCGACCCGACGTTGCCCGTCGAGGAGGACTTCGCCCCGCCGGAGAAGCCGGGCGACCGGGAGATCCCGATCTCACGTGAGCGCTTCGTCGAGCTGTGCGACACGCTCGTCGTCGAGGACGAGAAGAAGTTCGAGGAGCTGTGGCGCCGGCTCGGCCTCTCCGTCGACTGGGGCATGACCTACACGACGATCGGTGAGGTGTCCCGGCGCGCGTCGCAGCGTGCGTTCCTCCGGATGCTCGCGCGGGGCGAGGCGTACTCGTCCGAGGCGCCGACGCTCTGGGACGTCGACGACCGCACCGCGGTGGCCCAGGCCGAGCTCGAGGACCGCGAGACGGCGGGCGCCTACCACGCGCTCACGTTCCACGGCACCGACGGTCAGGCCGACATCGTCATCGAGACCACCCGGCCCGAGCTGCTTCCTGCCTGCGTCGCACTCGTCGCGCACCCCGACGACGAGCGCTACCGCGAGCGGTTCGGTCACACCGTGCGCACCCCGCTGTTCGGCGTGCCGGTGCCCGTGGTCGCACACCACCTCGCGGATCCCGAGAAGGGGTCCGGCATCGCGATGATCTGCACCTTCGGTGACACCACCGACGTCGTGTGGTGGCGTGAGCTGCAGCTCCCGCTCCGCAACGTCGTGGGTCGCGACGGCCGGCTGCTCGCCACCGATCCCGAATGGGGGACCGACGTCGACGGGGAGGCGGGCGCGCGGTACGCCGAGCTCGCGGGCAGGACGGTCAAGCAGGCGCAGAAGCGGATCGTCGAGCTGCTCGCGGAGACGGGCGAGCTGGTCGGCGACCCGAAGCCGATCACGCACCCGGTGAAGTTCTACGAGCGTGGCTCGCGCCCGCTCGAGATCGTCACCAGCCGGCAGTGGTACTACCGCAACGGCGGCCGGGACGAGCACCTGCGCGAGGCGTTCCTGGCACGCGGCGCGGAGCTGCACTGGCACCCGCCGCACATGCGGCAGCGGTACGACTCCTGGGTCGAGGGACTGAACACCGACTGGCTCATCAGCCGCCAGCGGTTCTTCGGCGTGCCGATCCCGGTCTGGTACCCGCTCGACGCGGACGGCGAGCCGCGGTGGGACGCGCCACTGGTGCCCGACGAGTCGCAGCTGCCGATCGATCCCGCGAGCCACGCGCCCGCGGGCTACACCGAGGACCAGCGGGGAAAGCCCGACGGCTTCATCTCCGACCCCGACGTGATGGACACCTGGGCGACCTCGTCGCTCACACCCCAGATCGCGACGCGCTGGGTCGACGACGACGACCTGTTCCGGCGCACGTTCCCGATGGACCTGCGGCCCCAGGGCCCCGAGATCATCCGCACCTGGCTCTTCGACACGATCGTCCGGGCCCATTTCGAGCACGGCTCGCTGCCGTGGCGGGACACCACCATCAACGGCTGGGTGCTCGACCCCGACCGCAAGAAGATGTCGAAGAGCAAGGGCAACGTCGTCACGCCGATGCCGCTGCTGGAGCAGCACGGCGCCGACGCGATCCGCTACTGGGCCGCATCCGGCCGCCCGGGCACGGACACCGCGGTCGACGAGGGCCAGATGAAGGTCGGCCGCCGACTCGCCATCAAGCTGCTCAACGTCTCGAAGTTCGTGCTCGGCGTGATGGGCGACGCGCCGACGGGCGCCGTCACCGAGCCGCTCGACCGGTCGATGCTCGCGTCGCTCGCGCAGACGGTCGCCGAGTGCAGCAGCGCGTTCGAGCGCTACGACTACGCCCGCGCGCTCGAGCGGGTCGAGCGCTTCTTCTGGGACTTCTGCGACGACTACGTCGAGCTCGTGAAGCACCGCGCCTACGGCGAGGGTGACGACGCCGCCGCAGTGTCCGCACGCTCCGCGCTCGCGATCGCGCTGTCGATCCTGCAGCGGCTGTTCGCGCCGTTCCTCGTCTACGTGACCGAGGAGGTGTGGTCCTGGTGGCAGGAGGGATCCATCCACCGGAGCGGGTGGCCCACCGTCGCCGAGATCGGTGTCGACGGCGACCCCGCGGTGTTCGCGGGGGCGGCGGCCGCACTCGGCGGGATCCGCAAGGCGAAGTCCGATGCGAAGGTGTCGATGCGGGCGCCGGTCGCGACCGCAGTCGTCACCGAGGTCGCCGACCGGCTCGGCGCGTTCGAGCTCGCGGCCGAGGACGTGCGCAACGCCGGCGTCGTCGCGGAGTTGACCGCCCGGGCGGGCGACACGTTCGCGGTGGCGGTCACCCTGGCCGACCCCGAGTGAATCCCGCCGAGGCGCTCGCGTGGCTCGACGGCCACGTCAACCTCGAGACCGGTGTGGGGTTCACCGCGGCGCCGACCCGTGAGCGGGGGCTGCCCACGCTCGAGCGCATCCGGGCGCTGACCGACCTGCTCGGCACACCGCAGGCCGAGTTCCCGTCGATCCACCTCACCGGCACCAACGGCAAGTCGTCCACGGCGCGGATGACCGCGGCCCTGCTCGAGGCATCGGGACGCTCGGTGGGCCTGGCCACGAGCCCGCACCTCGAGCGGGTGAACGAGCGGGTCGAGTGGAACGGCGAGCCCGTCGACGACGCGAACCTCGCGCGGGTGCTCACCCAGATCGCGCTCGTCGAGGAGTTCCTCCCCGAGGCGCCGAGCTACTTCGAGATCATGGTGGCCGCGGGCTTCACGTTCTTCGCCGACGTCGCCGTGCACGTGGCCGTCGTCGAGGTCGGCATGGGCGGCACGTGGGACGCGACGAACGTGATCGACGCGCCGGTCGCGGTGGTCACCAACGTCGGGATCGACCACGTCGCGTTCCTGGGCTCGACACGCGCCGAGATCGCGACCGACAAGTCCGGGATCATCCGACCCGGCGCGCACCTCGTGCTCGGCGAGACCGATCCCGAGCTCGTCGAGATCTTCCTGGCGCGCGAGCCGGGCACCGTGTGGCTGCGGGACCGGGACTTCGGCGTGCGCCGGAGCGCGCTCGCGCACGGCGGCCATCTCGTCGACCTCTACACGCCGCTCGCGGAGTACACCGAGGTGTTCGTGCCGCTCCACGGCGCCCACCAGGTGGACAACGCCGCCGTCGCGCTCGCCGCCGCGCAGGCCCACGTCAGCGCCCCCTTCGACGACGACACGGTGCACGGCGGGTTCGCGATCGCGACCTCGCCCGGCCGGCTCGAGGTGATGGGCACGCAACCGCTCGTGCTGCTCGACGGTGCGCACAACGCCGCCGGCGCGGCCGCGCTCCGCACCGCGCTCACCGACGAGTTCGCCGCGCAACCGCGCACGCTGGTCGTGGGGCTGCTGCGCGAGAAGGACCCGGCCGAGATGCTGGCCGCGTTCGACGTCCTCGCGGCCGACCGCCTCGTGTGCACCCGGCCGCCGACCCCGCGCGCGCTCGAGCCGCTGCAGGTGGCGGAGGCCGCGATCGCGTTCGGTTTCGACGAGGACGCGATCGACGTGACGCCCGACGTCGACACGGCGGTCGCCCGGGCACGCGACGTGACGCCCGCCGACGGCCAGATCGTCGTCACGGGCTCGCTCTACGTCGTGGGCGCGGCCCGCACCGCGCTGAAGCGCGGCTGACGGTGGCCGCCGACGGCTTCCCCGACTTCGCGGTCGCGGTCGGGGAGGAGGGCTCCGACCCCGTCGTCGAGCGGGACGGCGTCGACTTCCGGCACGACCAGTTCGCGCAGTCGGGTCACACCGGCCGGATGGAACAGGACCTGCGGGCGATCGCCGATCTGGGGGTCGGGGTGGTGCGCTACGGCTCGCCGTGGCGGCTCGCCGAGCCCGCGCCGGGGGAGTACGACTGGTCGCACTGGGACCGGGCGCTCGCCGCCTGCGACGCGGCCGGGCTCGAGCCGGTGATCGACCTCCTGCACTTCGGGCTGCCCGACCACCACCCACGGTTCGCGGACCCGGCGTGGGTGGACGCGTTCGTGCGCTACGTCGACGCGTTCCTCGCGCGCTACCGCTCCCCGCGGTGGTTCACGCCCGTGAACGAGCCCGGGATCACCGCGCTCCTGACCGCGCGCTTCGGGATGTGGAACGACCGGCTCGCCGGTGCGGCCGACCACGCACGCGTGCTCGCGCTGGTGACTCTGGCGAACCTCGAGGCGCTGGCGCGGATCTCCGCCGACCGTCCCGCGATGTGGATCGGCGCCGAGGGCTTCGACGTGCCCGTCGCGATGACCGACGACGCCGTGGGCGAGGTGGAGGCGCGGCGCGCGGTCGCGCAGCTCGTCTGGGATCTCCACCTCGGCGTGGAGCCGCTCCCCGCCGGTGCGGCGTACCTCGCGCCCGTGTCCGACGCGACGCTGGCGCGCATCCGCGCGCTGGCAGTACGTGATTCGCTCGTCGCCGGTCACGACTTCTACCCGACGGCGGTGCAGCCGGTCGGCGGCCCCGACCCGGGCTGGAGCACCACGGACCTCGTGGCCCTCGGCGCGGCCGAGCTCGTGCGCTGGCACGACCGGTACCGGGTGCCGTTCTGGATCGGTGAGACCTCGAACCTCTCGCGGCCCGTGGCCGAGCAGGTCCCGTGGCTCGAGGCGCTCGTCGCCGCGCTCGACGGTCTGCGCGCCGACGGGCTCCCGGTCCGCGGCCTCTGCTGGTACTCGCGCGGCGACCAGTTCGACTGGCAGACCGCGCTGACGAACCCGACCGGCGCCGTCACCGAGGTCGGCCTGTTCGACGTCGACCGCAACGCGCGCCCGGTGGCGGCCCGGTTCGCCGCGCTCGCCACCGACCGCCGCCCGGCGACCCGGTCGTAGGATCCGGCGGTGCCCGCACCCCGCCGTACCCAGGTCGAGCGGTCGGAGGCCACCCAGACCGCGTTGATCGCGGCGGCCACCGAGCTGTTCGCAGCGCAGGGCTACGCCGCCACGGGCCGGGAGGAGATCGCCGAGCGCGCGGGCGTCACCCGCGGGGCGCTGTACCACCACTTCGGGTCGAAGCTCGCGATCTTCCGTGCGGTGGTGGAGGACGTGGAGCGGCGCGTCACCGAGCGGGTCGCACTCGCCGGGGTCCGTGGTGCGACCGCACGGGACCGGCTGACCGCCGGCGCGTTCGAGTTCCTCGACGCGTGCCTCGAGCCGGCGGTCAGCCGGATCCTCTGCATCGAGGCCCCGGCGGTGCTCGGGTGGGCCGTGTGGCACGAGATCGAGGAGCGCTACGGACTCGCCCTCGTGCGGGCGTCGCTGCAGGAGGTGGCGGGGGAGGCCGCGCTCGGCGCCGACGACGTCGACGCGCTCGCGCCCGTGCTGCTCGGGATGCTCCAGGAGGCGGCCCTGCTCGTCGCGACGTCGGCGGATCCGCCGGCGGCCCGGGCGTCCGCCGGGCGGGCGGTGAGCCTGGTGATCGGGCGTCTGCTCCGCCCGTGACCGGGGTCACGACGCTTCCCGGTTGACCTGGACGATCACGAGGAGGAACATGCGTGCAGCCCGCACGTAAGTGCTCCCGACGGAGGAACCCGATGAGCCTGCCCCGTACCGTCAGCCAGACCGGGCTCGAGCCCGAGATCGCCCGCTTCGAGGCCCTCGTCCGGGGGATCGACCCCGCCGACTGGGACCGCCCGAGCCGCTGCGCCGGCTGGACCGCGGGCGACGTCGCCCGCCACGTCGTGGGGCAGTTCGCCGACGTGGTGAGCGCCCGCTTCGACGGCCTCGGCACCGACGAGGTGACCCAGCGCGAGGTGGACGAGCGCGCCGGGCGCACGCCCACCGAGGTCGCCGACGAGCTCCGCGAGCTGCGCCCGCAGCTCGCCGCGATGCTGGCGCTCTTCGACGACGACGCCTGGGCCACGCCCGCACCCGGGGGCGCCACTGGCACGTTGGGCCAGGGCGTCGAGGCGCTCTGGTCCGACACGATCCTGCACGCCGACGACGTGCGGGCCGCGGTCGGGGACCCGACCCCGGCGGACGCGCCGGTCACGGCGGCCGTCTCCCACGTCGCCGACATGCTGGGCTACGCCGGGTGGGAGCCCTCGACCATCGCCCTCGACGGCGAGCCCGAGTTCCCGGTGTCCGGCGGCGGTGACGCCCGCATCACCGGCGCACCCTGGCCCTTTGTCCTCGCCGCCACGGGCCGCCTCGACCCCACGACCCTCGGCCTGAGCCCGGACGTCAACATCTACGCATGATCGGGCCCGCCCGGGCCGTCGCCGATCGGGACGGGGAGCGGGCCGACGCCTAGATTCGCCGCCCGTATGACTGATCGCACCCTGGTTCTGTGCAAGCCCGACGCCGTCGAGCGGGGTCTCGTCGGCGAGATCGTGCGGCGGATCGAGGTGAAGCAGCTGAAGATCGTGGCGATGGAGCTCCGGACGCTGGACCGGGCGACCGCCGAGGCGCACTACGCCGAGCACGTCGGGAAGCCGTTCTTCGAGGAGCTGGTGACCTTCATCACGCGCAGCCCGCTCGTGGCGATCGTCGCCGAGGGGCCGGAGGCGTTCAAGGTGTGGCGCACGATGATGGGCACCACGAACCCACGCGAGGCGGCGCCCGGGACGATTCGCGGCGACCTCGCGATCGAGATGGGCGAGAACCTGGTGCACGGTTCCGATTCGCCCGAATCGGCCGCGCGCGAGGTCGCGCTGTTCTTCCCGTCGCTCTGACGCGTCGCTGAGACGCGGAGACCGGCCGGACTGGAGACGCGCGCGGAAAGCCCGTAGCCTGGCGTTTTCCGCCCGCTTCCGGAGCAGCTCGTCCGTGCCCGATTCTCTCTTCTCCTCGTTCGTCGGTGGCGACATGGCCGTCGACCTGGGGACGGCGAACACGCTCGTCTACGTGCGTGGGCGCGGCATCGTGCTGAACGAGCCGTCGGTCGTCGCGATCAACACGCGCGACGGTCGTCCGCTCGCGGTCGGCGCGGAGGCGAAGAAGATGATCGGGCGCACCCCCGGTCACATCCAGGCGATCCGGCCGTTGAAGGACGGCGTCATCGCCGACTTCGACATCTGCGAGAAGATGCTCCGCTACTTCATCCAGCGCGTGCACACGCGTCGGTGGGCGCGGCCCCGCATGGTGATCTGCGTGCCGTCGGGTGTCACCGGGGTGGAGCAGCGCGCGGTCGTCGACGCGGCGGAGCACGCCGGGGCCCGCAAGCCCGCCGAGGTGATCGAGGAGCCCATGGCCGCGGCGATCGGCGCGGGCCTGCCCGTGCACGAGCCCGCGGGCAACATGGTCGTCGACATCGGTGGCGGCACCACCGAGGTCGCGGTCATCTCGCTCGGCGGCATCGTCGCGAGCGAGTCGATCCGGATCGCGGGCGACGAGCTCGACGAGTCGATCATCCAGTACGTGAAGAAGGAGTACTCGCTCGCGCTGGGTGAGCGCACCGCGGAGGAGATCAAGAAGGCCCTCGCGAGCGCGTTCCCTCTCGAGGAGGAGCTCTACGCCGAGGTGCGCGGGCGCGACCTCGTGTCCGGTCTCCCGAAGACGATCGTGGTGTCCACCGAGGAGATCCGCGACGCGATCGAGGAGCCCGTCTCCGCGATCGTCGACGCGGTCAAGGTGACGCTCGACAAGACGCCGCCCGAGCTCGCGGCCGACATCATGGAGAAGGGCATCGTCATCACCGGCGGCGGGGCCCTCCTCCACGGCCTCGACCGGCGGCTCGAGTCGGAGACGGGCATGCCGATCGTCGTCGCCGACGATCCGCTCTACTCCGTGGTCCTCGGTTCCGGGCAGTACCTCGAAGAGGCGGCCTTCAGAAGCCTGATCTCCCAGAAGCCCTCGTCGTAGCGCCCGGAGCACAGAACCGTGGCGTCACCTCGCGGGAACCGTCGTCGGACGGTGCTGATCCTGCTCATCCTCGCGTCGATCACCGTGATCACCCTCGACTCGCGCGGGGGCAACTCCGGGATCGGCGGCACCGTGCGCAACACCGCCCGCGACGCGTTCGCGCCGATCCAGGACGGCGTCGACTCCGCGCTCGCCCCCATCGGCGACTGGTGGGACGGCGTCACCCGCGCGAGCGACATCAAGGCCGAGAACCGGAAGCTGCGGCGCGAGCTGCAACAGGCGCGCGGCCAGGCCTCCGCCGCGGCGGGCTCCCTCCGCGACATCCGGGACCTGCGCCGGCTGTCGAAGCTGCCCTGGGCGCAGGACATGAACGGGGTGAACGCCGAGATCATCCTCGGCTCGCCGGGCAACTTCGAGTCGACCGTGGGTCTCGACAAGGGTTCCGGCGCGGGGATCGCGCCGGACCAGCCGGTCGTGTCGGGCGCGGGCCTGCTCGGGCGGGTCGGCCGCGTCTCCGGTCGGCGCGCGACGGTCGTGCTGCTCACCGACCGCGAGTCGGGCGTCGTCGTGCGCAACACGACCACGAACCAGCGCGGCGTCATCAACGGTCGCGGTGAGAACGGCCGCCAGACCCTCGACAACGTCGACGGCGACGGCACGATGAAGGTCGGCGACCTGCTCGTCACCGCGGGGGTCGAGAACGGTCCCTACCCGCCGGGTATCCCGGTCGCACGCGTCACCGCGGTCCGCGAGCGTCCCGGTGACCTGCTGCCGCTCGTGACGGTGAAGCTGCTCGCCAACGCGGCGACGACCGAGTTCGTGCGCGTCCTCGAATGGCCGACGCCGTGATCGTGCGCACCGCCCGGCTCGGGCTCTACCTCGTCCTGCTGACCGTCGTGCAGACCACGGTGCTGCCGCACCTGCGGATCCTCGGCGTGGTCCCCGATCTCGGTCTCGTCGCCGCCGTCGCGCTCGCCGTGCGCTACGGGCCGGAGACGGGCGCGACCTTCGGGTTCTTCGCCGGGCTCGCCACCGACGCGTTCCTGCAGACGCCGCTCGGCCTCGCCGCGTTCGCCTTCGGCGTGACCGCCTACGTGGTCGGCGTGCTGCAGCGCTGGCTCGTCCGGCCGGCGTGGTGGGTGCACCCCGCGGTCGCGTTCGGTGCCGGGATCCTCGCCGGCCTGCTGTTCGTGGGGTTCGGGGCCCTCGTCGGCCAGGACCAGCTCTGGGCGCTGCGGTCGATTCGCACCATTCTGCTGGCCTCGGTGTACGACGGCGTCGTGGCGCTCGCGATCTTCCCGCTCACCGATCTCGTCGCCCGGGTGGGCCCGCGGTCCTTCTCGGCGTCGGGTGCGTCAGGATACGGGTCCGCATGAGCGACTCGCGCGTCCGCACCAGCATCATCGGCGTGGTCGTGATCGCCCTCTTCACCGCTCTGTTCGCCCGCCTGTGGTACCTGCAGGTCGCCTCGGCGAAGGAGTTCCACCAGGCGGCCACGGCGAACACCGTCCGGGAGATCCGGGAGCCGGCGGTGCGCGGGCGCGTGCTGGACGCGAAGGGCCGGGTGTTGATCGACAACCGCGTCGCGAACCAGATCACGGTCGACCGCAAGCTCACGCCCGAGCAACTGAAGGTCGTGCTCAACCGGCTGTCGGCGCTGCTCGGCTCGCCGGTGAAGGAGCTGCGGGTCCGGGTCAACGACGCCCGCATCTCCCCGTACACGCCGGTGCCCGTCGCGACCGACGTGCCCTACGAGAAGCTCGCGTACGTCGCCGAGCACAAGGCCGACCTCCCCGGGGTGCGCGCGGAGACGGTGCCGATCCGCCGGTACCCGAACGGCACGACGGCCTCGCACGTGCTCGGGTACGTCGGGGAGATCAACGCCGACGAGCTGAAGCAGCAGATGCCGCGGGGCGAGTACCAGCTCGGTGACCAGATCGGCAAGGGCGGGGTCGAGCAGGCGTACGAGTCCGACCTCCACGGCACGGCCGGGGTCACGCGGGTGGAGGTCGACGCCACCGGCAAGGTGATCCGCACGCTCAGCGAGCGCCCGCCCACGACCGGCCACGACATCCACCTCACGCTCGACCTCGACGTGCAGAAGGTCGCGGAGACCGCGCTCCAGCAGGGGATCGACGGGGCCCGCAAGGCGAAGGACATCACGTACAAGAAGGGTTTCAAGACCCTCAACGCGCCGGCCGGCGCGGTGCTGGTGCTCGACGCGACCACCGGCTCGGTGGTCGCGCTGGCGTCCAACCCGAGCTACGACCCCAACCTGCTCGTGAACGGCATCCCGGCCGACACCTGGAAGTTGTGGCAGGACCCGAAGTCGAACTTCCCGCTGCTCGACCGCGCCGTCGCCGGCCAGTACGCGCCGGGCTCGACGTTCAAGCTCGTCACCGCGCTCGCCGGGCTGAAGTCGGGCGACATCACGGTGAACAAGACCGTGAACGACACCGGGAAGTACGCCTACCCGACCGACCCGAAGCACCCGTTCACCGGAGAAGGGGCGCCGGGCCGCGTGGATCTCAACCACGCGCTGGCGGTCTCGAGCGACGTCTACTTCTACACGATCGGGGGCAACCTCTACTACCGCTGGAAGCACCAGCAGCCGGGCGGTGACGCGCTGCAGTCCGCGGCGCACGAGTTCGGCTTCGGCTCGCCCACCGGCATCGCGCTCCCCAACGAGGCGACCGGGCGCGTCCCGGACCCGGCGTGGAAGGCGCAGATCCACCAGCAGAACCCCGGCGTGTTCCCGTACCCCGACTGGCTGCCGGGCGACAACATCCTCTCGTCGATCGGCCAGGGCGACATGCTGGTCACCCCGATCCAGCTCGCGACCGCATACGGCGCGCTGGCGAACGGCGGGACGCGGTACTCGCCGCGGCTCGCCGACGAGGTGCTCGGCGCCAACGGCAAGCCGATCCGCACGCTGCCGTCGATCGAGCTGGGCAAGGTCGCGATCGACCCCGGGTGGCGCAGCACGATCCTCGCCGGGCTGCAGAACGTCGTCGAGTACTCGAAGGGCACCGCCGCGGCGGCGTTCGCCGGCTTCCCGAAGGGGCTCGCGGCGGGCAAGACGGGGACCGCCCAGGTCGCGAACAAGCAGAACACGTCGTGGTTCGTGGGGCTCACGCCGGCGCAGGATCCGAAGTACGTCGTGCTCGCGATGGTGGAGGAGGGCGGGTACGGCGCGCAGACCGCGGCCCCGATCGTGCGTGCGGTGATGGAGCAGCTCAACGGCCTGCCGGTCGGACCGGTGGGGAACGTCGCCCCGCCGCAGGGGAACTGAGATGGCCGAGGTCGGTTCCTGATGGCCGTCGTCGTCTCCGAACGTCGCGCGCGCCTGCAGGAGTCGTCGCTGCGGCACGTGGACCCGCTGCTGGTGGGCGCGCCGATCGTCCTCGCGGGTCTCGGCCTGCTGATGATCTACTCGTCGACGCACCGGGCGCTCGCCGACAAGGGGATCGACCCGTACTACTTCGTGAAACGCCAGGGCATCGCGATCGTGCTCGGCCTCGTCGCGATGGTCGTGCTGATCGCGGTCGACTACCGGCGGCTGCGCGAGCTGGCGCTGATCGGGTACGGCGCGACGATCCTGATGCTCGTCGCGGTGCTGAAGGTCGGGGCCGACGTCAAGGGCGCGCAGGCCCGCTTCGACATCGGCCCGTTCCAGCTCCAACCGGGCGAGTTCGCCAAGATCTTCCTCACGCTGGTGCTCGCCGCCTACTGCGCGATGCACCAGGACGACATGACGCCGCGCCGGCTGCTGGTCGCGCTCGGCATCTGCGCGGTGCCGATGGGGCTGATCATGCTGCAGCCCGACCTCGGGACCGACCTCGTGCTCGCGACCATGGCGTTGGTGATCCTCACGTGCTCGGGGGTGCGGGCCCGCCACCTGGTGGTGCTGCTGCTCCTGGGGGGGACGCTCGCGGTGTTCGCGGTCCAGGCCGGGGTGCTCGACCAGTACCAGGTCGACCGGCTCACGAGCTTCGCGAACCTGGGGACCAAGGCCGACCGGTCGGGCTACAACCAGTCGCAGTCCCAGACCGCGGTCGCCAACGGCGGGATCTCGGGCCAGGGGCTGTTCCAGGGGACCCAGACGAACGGCCAGTACGTCCCCGAGCAGCACACCGACTTCATCTTCACCGTGGTGGGAGAGGAGCTCGGCTTCGTCGGTGGTGCCGCCATGCTCGCCCTGTTCGGCGTGATCATCTGGCGGATCCAGCGAGCCGCCCGGCTCGCGCACGACCCGCTCGGGATGCTGATCTGCATGGGCATCCTGGGTATGTTCGTGGCCCAGGTCTTCGAGAACGTCGGGATGGCCATGGGCATCATGCCCGTCACCGGCATCCCACTGCCGTTCATGAGCTACGGCGGCTCGTCGATCATCGTGTCGTTCGCGTGCATCGGCCTCGTCGCCAACGTCCGCATGAGGAGATTCAGTTGAGGGCAGCCCGACCTCCGGTGCGCACCGGCGTGCTCATCGGTACCGTGATCCTGACGCTCGCCGCCTGCAGTGGGGGCGGCTCGTCGCAGTCCGCCGCGAAGAAGGCGACGGCGCGTTCGAGGACGCACCGCACGACGACCACGAGCACGAGCACGTCGACCACCTCGACCTCGTCGACGACCGCGCCGTTCTCGGGCCTGCGGCCGGGCGACTCCGGTCCCCGGGTGGCCCAGCTCCGTCAGCAGCTGGCCGACCAGCACTACGACGTGGCGCCGGGCTCGAGCTACGACGCCGCGACGATGCAGGCGGTCATGGCCTTCCAGAAGGTCAACGGGCTCGGACGGGACGGTGTCGCCGGCGACCAGACGCTCGCCAAGGTCGCGTCGAACCCGCCGACGCCCGGCTCCATGGTCGGTGGCGGCGGTGCCACGCACGTGGAGGTCGACGTCGCCCGTCAGGTCCTGTTCTTCTACAAGGGCGGCTCGCTCTACCGGATCGTCGCGGTGTCGACGGGCAGTGGCGAGCGCTTCTGCGTCAAGGGCCGCTGCGCGACCGCCGTCACCCCGGGCGGCTCCTACCGCGTGAGCGGCAAGGTCGGCGGCTGGCAGACCGGTGAGCTCGGCAAGCTCTACAAGCCCTCGTACTTCAACGGCAACATCGCGATCCACGGCGCGCTGTCGGTGCCGGGCGGACCCGCGTCGCACGGCTGCGTGCGCGTGCCGATGACCTCGGCCGACTGGATCTACGCGTCGCTGCCCGTCGGGACGCCGGTCTACGTCCTGAACGGCCCGCACGTGCCGGCGCCGTTCTCGGACTCGCCGCCGGCCACGGCGGCCCCCACGACCACGCCGCCGCCGACGCAGGCCCCCAGCACCACGACCCAGCCGCCCACCACGACGACCACCCTCCCGCCGACGACGACCACGACCACGACGCTGCCGCCGACGACGACCACCACGTGAGGGCCCGGCGCGGCCGGGGAGTAGCATCGACCTCGTCATGACCAGCCTCTGGCCGCGGATCGAACCGCTTCTGGCCGGGGTCGAGAAGCCCGCCCGGTACATCGGGATGGAGCGGGGGAGTCAGCGGCCGGTCCACCGGCCGGGCTCCGTCTCCTGGCTCCTCGTCTACCCGGACACGTACGAGATCGGGCTGCCGAACCAGGGTCTCCAGATCCTCTACGAGATCCTGAACGAGCGGCCCGATGCGGCGGCCGAGCGCGCCTACGCGCCCTGGCTCGACCTCGCCGGGGCGATGCGGCAGCACGCGGTGCCGCTGTTCTCGGTGGACACGCACCGGCCGGCGGCCGACTTCTCGGTCATCGCGTTCAACCTGTCCGCCGAGCTGGTGTTCACGAACGTCCTGGAGTGCCTCGACCTCGCCGGCGTGCCGGTCCGGGGCGACGCCCGGGCGGTCGACGACCCGATCGTCGTGGCCGGCGGTCACTGCACCTTCAACCCCGAGCCGATGGCCGACTTCGTCGACGCGTTCGTGATCGGTGACGGCGAGGAGGCGGTCGGCGACATGACCGCCGTCGTCGGCGGCTGGATCCGGGCCGGGCGGCCGGGCGGGCGCGAGGGCGTCCTGCGCGAGCTGGCCGGCGTGGCCGGTGTCTACGTCCCGTCGATGTACGTCGTGGACTACGACGGCGCCGCGATCGCGGCGATCACCCCGCGGTACCCCGACGTGCCGTCGGTGGTGGACAAGCGGACGGTCGCGGACCTCGCCGAGTGGCCGTATCCGCGCAACCAGCTCGTGCCGCTCATCGAGGTGGTCCACGACCGACTCAACGTCGAGGTGTTCCGCGGCTGCACGCGTGGCTGCCGGTTCTGCCAGGCCGGGATGATCACGCGCCCGGTGCGGGAGCGGCCGGCCGACCAGGTGCGCACGATGGTCGAGAACGGCCTGAAGCGCAGCGGCTACGACGAGGTCGCGCTCACCTCGCTCTCCACCGCCGACTATTCGGGCATCGACTCGCTCGTGGCCGGTCTGGTCGACGAGCAGGCCGGCTGCGGCAACGTCGGCATCTCGTTGCCGTCCCTGCGGGTGGACGCGTTCACCGTCGGCATCGCGAGCGAGATCCAGAAGGTCCGCCGGACCGGCCTCACGTTCGCGCCCGAGGGCGGGTCGTGGCGGCTGCGCCGGGTGATCAACAAGCTGATCACCGAGGAGGACCTCTACGCCGCGGTCGAGGGGGCGTACTCGCAGGGCTGGCGGCGGATGAAGCTGTACTTCCTCGTCGGGCTGCCCACCGAGATGGACGAGGACACGCTCGGGATCGCCGAGCTCGCCCGCAACGTGGTGAAGATCGGCAAGCAGTACACGAAGGGCGCGAGCTGCACGGTGTCCGTCGGCGGCTTCGTGCCGAAGGCGCACACCCCGTTCCAGTGGTTCGGTCAGAACGGGATCGACGAGACCCGGCGCAAGATCGACCTGCTGCGCGACGACCTGCGCCGGACCGCGGCCAAGGTCCGCTGGCACGACCCCGAGGCCTCCTACGCCGAGGGCATCTGCTCCCGGGGCGACCGGCGCCTCGGCCGGGTCATCGAGCGGGTGTGGCGGGCCGGTGGCACGTTCCAGGAGTGGTCCGAGCACATGCAGCTCGGCCGGTGGCTCGACGCCATGGCGGCCGAGGGGCTCGACCCGGAGTGGTACGTCACCCGGCACCGCTCGGAGGACGAGGTCCTGCCGTGGGAGCACATCGCGGCCGGGCTGCACAAGGACTTCCTCTGGCAGGACTGGCAGGCGGCGCTCGCCGAGCACGGGCTCCCCGACTGCCGGTGGACGCCGTGCTACGACTGCGGGGTGTGCACCGACTACGCGCTCGAGCACGTGGTGGCGTCCGGCGTGGCGCCCGCGGGCGGCAGTCAGGGCACCGGCCAGGACCTCACCCGCGGGGGACTGGTGCCTGTCGAGTTGAGTCCCACTCGGGTGGGTGCCGAGCGATGACCGCCTACCGAAGCGAGGCGAAGGCGATCGCGGCGACAGCCGATGGACCGCCGAGCGGGGCCCGAGCGGCCTACGCCGCAGGCGTAAGAGCGGAGAAGCAGTGAGGGGGGATTCGGGTTACCCGATCCGGATCGCCTTCACGAAGCACGGGAAGGTGCGGTTCGTCTCGCACCGCGACGTGGCGCGTGCCTTCGAGCGCGCGTTCCGGATCGAGGCGCTGCCCCTGGCGTTCACGCAGGGGTTCTCGCCGCGACCCAAGGTGAGCTTCGGGCTCGCCCTCTCCGTCGGGCACGAGTCCGACGCGGAGTTCCTCGACGTCGAGCTGGCCGAGCCGGTCGCGCTCGATCCACTCGGGCCCGCACTCAGCGCGGCGCTGCCCGAGGGGATCGACGTCGTCGGCGTGGTCCCGCTCGTCGATCGTGCGCCGGCCCTGCAGGAGGCGGTCGGCACGGTGGAGTGGGAGATCGACGTCCGGGGCGCGACCCCCGGGGTCGACGCCACCCCGACGACCCTTGCGACCCGGGTCGACGCAGTGATGGCCGCGACGACGGTACCGGTGGAGCGGGAGCGCAAGGGCAGGACCACCACGGACGACATCCGGCCGGCGATCCGCCGGCTCACCGTCCTCGGACCCACCGGGGACGGCACACGACTGGCCGCGACGCTCGCGACGCGGCCGGTCGGCCTCCGCCCGGCCGAGCTGCTCCACGCGCTCGGCCCGGACTACCTCGAAGGCCGGGTCCGCCGGACCCGGCAGTGGATCGAACGCGACGGCGAGTGGCACGACCCGCTCGTCGTCGACACGCGCATCGCCGTGGAGGCGCGCGCGTCATGAGAGAAGGCACACATGTCCGACGAGACCCCCGGGACGCCCTCGGCGCCCGAGACCCCGAGCGCACCCGACGCCGGAGGCGCTGAGCGCGCTCCGCGACCGACCCCGACCGCACCACCTCGACCCACCACCCCGCCCCCGGCGCCCGCCGCGGCGCCACCGGCGGCCGCGCGCGGCGCCGGCTCCGGGCCGGGTGGAGCACCCGAGGTGTCCGGCGGCGCGCCGGACGCGTCCGGTGAGGACGGCGCGCACCGACCCGACGGCGCCCCGCGCAAGCGTCGCCGCGGCTCACGTGGCGGCCGCAACCGCAAGCGCCCGGGCCAGGGCGCCGCTGGCGAGCGCGCGGGCGGGACCACCGACACCGACGCCGACTCCTCGCCGGCCACGCCCGGCGCCGACCCCGGCGCGGGCCGGGCGGCCCCGCCCCGTCCGCCCCGCGAGCCTCGGGAGCCGAACGAGCCCCGGTCAGGGGACCGGCGCGACGAGCGGGCCCGCGAGGACCGCGGCCTGACGTCCGAGGACGTCGCCGCCGAGGCCAAGGCCGAGGCGGGCCTGCGCGAGCCGGCACCGTCCGAGGTGAGCCGGCCCCGGATCGGCGACACGCGCCCGGCGCCGCCGACCGCACCGACCGGCGGGAACGGCGCCGGTGGCGGGCGGGCACCCGCCGGCGAGGGTGGAACGGCCGGTGACGGCACCGGCGCGGCCCGCAAGCGCCGTCGGCGCGGCGGCCGGGGCCGCAGCCGCACCGGGGGCGGGAGCGGCGCCGGGGGCGGGAGCGGCGCCTCCGTCGTGACCTCGTCGATCCCCGACGACGACCTCGGGACCGTGCTCGAGGACCTCGACGAGGAGACCCTCGAGCGGCGCCGCGGGCGCACCCGCAAGGGGCGGCCCACCGGGCGCTACCAGATGGTCGTGCACACGATGCCCGACGGCACGATCCAGATGGGCGTGCTCGAGGGGCGGGCGCTCGTCGAGCACTACGTGAGCCGACCCGAGGACGACGCGACGTCGATCGACGGCAACATCTATCTCGGGAAGGTGCAGAACGTGCTGCCCGGGATGGAGGCCGCGTTCATCGACATCGGCACGCCCAAGAACGGCGTGATCTACCAGCGCGACGTCCAGTTCGACGCCGGCGACCTCGACCAGGAGAGCGGAGCGGGCGGCCCGAAGATCGAGAAGGTCCTGAAGAACGGCCAGTCGATCCTCGTGCAGGTCACCAAGAACCCGATCGGGCACAAGGGGGCGCGGCTCACCCAGGACGTCAGCCTCGCCGGCCGCTTCGTCGTGATGGTCCCCGGGCAGCCGAAGACCTACGGCATCTCGAAGCGCCTGCCCGACGACGAGCGCAAGCGCCTGCGCAAGGTGCTCGAGGGCATCCGGCCCGACGACGCGGGTCTCATCGTGCGGACCGCCGCCGAGGGCGCGACGCCCGAGGAGCTGACGCGTGACCTCGCCCGTCTGCGCGACCAGTGGAAGCAGATCTCCGAGCTCGCCAACCGGTCGAAGCCGGGGACGCTGCTCTACCGCGAGCCGCCGCTCGTCGTGCGGGTCATCCGCGAGGAGTTCACCAAGGAGTACCGCGCCATCGTCATGGACGACGAGGCGATGTACGCCGAGGTCAAGGGCTACGTCGACGCGATCGCGCCGGAGCTCTCCGAGCGGGTCGAGCGCTACGACGACGAGACGCTGCCGATCTTCGAGCGCTTCCACATCCACGAGCAGCTGCACAAGGCGCTCGACCGCAAGGTGTGGCTCCCGTCCGGGGGCTCGCTCATCATCGAGCGGACCGAGGCGCTGACCGTCGTCGACGTGAACACCGGCAAGAACGTCGGGAAGTCGAACCTGGAGGAAACGGTCTTCCAGAACAACCTCGAGGCGGCCGACGAGGTGGCCCGCCAGCTCCGGCTGCGCGACATCGGCGGGATCATCGTCATCGACTTCATCGACATGGAGATCAAGAAGAACCGGGACGCCGTGGTGAAGGCCCTCCGGGAGGCCCTGGCCCGCGACAAGACCCGGACCCAGGTCTTCGAGATCTCCGAGCTCGGGCTCGTGGAGATGACCCGCAAGCGCATCTCGGAGGGCCTCGTCGAGGCGTTCTCCGAGACGTGCACCGTCTGTGGCGGGCGTGGTTTCGTCGTCGACGAGTCGATGCTGTAGCCTCTCGGGGTTCCGTGACCGGGTCCGGTCCGGGTGAACGAGCAGATTCCCGAGGGTTCTTCGCGCCATGTACGCAGTCATCGCCACCGGCGGCAAGCAATACAAGGTCGAGGCCGGCCAGCAGCTCGAGGTCGAGCGGCTCGGTGTCGACGAGGGCGAGGTCGAGCTGCGGCCCGTCCTGCTCGTCGACGGCGACGCGGTGCTCGCGACACCGGGCGACCTCGGCGGCGCGACGGTGAAGGCCAAGGTGGTGGGCGCGGCCAAGGGCCCGAAGATCAACGGCTTCAACTACAAGCCGAAGGCCAACCAGCGGAAGCGGTGGGGCCACCGCCAGCACTACACCACGATCGAGATCACCTCGATCACGAAGGGCTGAGCCATGTCGAAGAAGAAGGGCGCCGCGTCCTCCCGCAACGGTCGTGACTCCGCGGCCCAGCGGCTCGGGATCAAGGTGTACAGCGGGACCGAGGTGAGCGCGGGCACGATCCTCGTGCGCCAGCGCGGGACGCGGTTCCACCCCGGCGAGAACGTCGGCAAGGGCGGCGACGACACGCTGTTCGCCACCGTCGACGGCACGGTCCGCTACGGCCACCGCCGCGGCCGCAAGCTCGTCGACGTCCTCCCCGGCTGATCGGGCCCCGCGCGAGCGGGGGTGAACCGTGTCCTTCGTCGACGAAGCGCAGCTGAACGTCAAGGGTGGCGACGGCGGCGCGGGGTGCATGTCGTTCCGCAAGGAGGCGCACACGCCCAAGGGCGGTCCCGACGGCGGTGACGGCGGCAAGGGCGGCGACGTCTGGCTCGAGGCCGACCGCAACGTAGCGTCGCTGCTGTCGTTCCGTGACCATCCCCACCGCAAGGCGGAGTCGGGGGTGCACGGCATGGGCAAGCAGCGTCACGGTGCGCGCGGCGCCGACCTCGTCGTCAAGGTCCCCGAGGGGACGACGGTCCGGAGCCACGAGACCGACGAGGTCCTCGCCGATCTGGTCCACCACGGCGACCGCTGGCTCGCCGCGCACGGCGGCCGGGGCGGGAAGGGCAATCTCCGGTTCCTCAACAACGCCCGCCGCGCGCCGAACTTCGCGGAGCAGGGCGAGTACGGCGAGGAGCAGTGGCTGCGCCTGCAGCTGCGGCTGATGGCCGACGCTGCGCTCGTCGGGTTCCCGAACGCGGGGAAGTCCACGTTCATCGCCGCGGTGAGCGCGGCGAAGCCGAAGATCGCCGACTACCCGTTCACCACGCTCGAGCCGCATCTGGGCGTGGTCCGGTTCCGTGACCACGAGTTCGTGCTCGCGGACATCCCCGGGCTCATCGAGGGCGCGGCGGAGGGGCGGGGGCTCGGCCACCGGTTCCTGCGGCACATCGAGCGGGCGCGGGTCCTCGTGGTGCTGGTCGACCTGGCACCGATGGACGGGCGGCCGCCGGCCGAGCAGCTGCGGATCCTGCTCGACGAGCTCGGCCGCTACGAGCCCGACCTCCTGGAGCGGCCGCGCGTCGTGGTCGGCACGAAGGCCGACGTCGCGCAGTTCGACTTCGACGGCCCGACGGTCAGCGCGGTCGCACGGCAGGGGCTCGATCCCGTGCTGGGCCGGATCGGGACCCTCGTCGACGCGGCACGCGCCGAGGAGCCCGAGGTCGACTCCTACGTCGTGCACCGCCCCGTCGAGGAGGGCTTCGCCGTCGAGCGCGAATCCGACGGCGGCTTCCGCGTGATCGGGCGCGCGCCCGAGCGGGTGGTCGCGATGGCCGATCTCACCAACCCGGACGCGATCGAGTACGTCCACCAGCGGTTCCGGCGGATGGGGGTGGAGCGGGCGCTCGCCCGGGCCGGCGCGCGCGAAGGTGACGTCGTGCGCATCGGTGGGCTCGAGTTCGAATACGTCGAGGGGATCTGACGGTGGCGCGGTCGATGCGGGCGGTCGTGAAGGTCGGAACGTCGTCGATCACGAACGCGCTCGGTGAGCTCGACGAGCAGGCGGTCACCAAGCTCTGCGACGAGGTCGTGGCGGCGCGCGACGCCGGTCACGCCGTCACCCTGGTGTGCTCGGGCGCCATCGCCGCGGGCATGCCCGCGCTCGGTCTCGCGAAGCGGCCCGGCGACATCGGGACCCTGCAGGCCATCGCGGCGGTGGGCCAACCGCGCCTGATGGCGCACCTGAGCGCACGGCTCGGCGCCGCCGACGTCGTGGCCGGCCAGGTGCTGCTGACGCCGTACGACTTCCTGCACCGGGCCCAGTACGTGCACGCGCGCGAGACGTTCGAGCGGTTGATCGACCTCGGTGTCGTCCCCGTCGTCAACGAGAACGACACCGTCGCCGACGACGAGATCCGGTTCGGCGACAACGACCGCATCGCCGCCCTCGTCGCGAACCTCATCGGCGCCGACGTGCTCGTGCTCCTCACCGACACCGCGGGGCTGTTCACCGCCGATCCGCGCATCGATGCCGACGCCTCGCTGATCGAGGAGATCACGGCCGTGGACGCCGCGCTCGACGCCGCGGTCGGCGGTGCGGGATCGGCGCGGGGCAGCGGCGGGATGGCCACCAAGCTCGCCGCCGCACGCATCGCCGCGTGGTCGGGGGTCCGGTCCGTGATCGCGGCCGCCGACGCGCCGGGCGTGGTCGCCGCCGCGATCGCCGGTGAGGCGGTGGGGACCGTCGTGCAGGCGCGCGCCGACCGGCTGCCGAGCCGCAAGCTCTGGATCGCCTTCGCGGTCGGCGCGTCCGGTCGGGTCCTGGTCGACGACGGCGCCCGGCGCGCACTCGTCGCCGACGGCCGCTCGCTGCTCGTCGCCGGCGTGCGCGAGGTGCAGGGCGCGTTCGACGTCGAGGACGCGGTCGAGGTGGTCGACGCGGACGGGCACGTGTTCGCCAAGGGCCTCGCCGCGATGGACGCGGCGACGATGCGGGCGGCGGCCGGCAAGCGCTCGGGCGACCTGCCCGCCGGCACCCCCGCCGAGGCGGTCCACCGCGACGACCTCGTCGTGCTCGCCTGACCGCGCGCGTCCGCGCGGCCCGCCCCGGTCGGTCCGCGCCGCCGGCGGGCGGTGCCGGGCCTCACGCTCCGTCGCCGGCGACGAGAAATCCGGCCCGGAGGCTTGCATCCGCCCTGTGTCCCGGGTCACACTGACGCCGGTCGCTCGCCTGCCGGAACGGGGGGAGGGCCCGGGTGAGAGCCGGGGCCCACGGCAGACGAGTCGAAGGGGGGCTGCAGTCACTGCGGCCCCCCTTCGTGTTCTCCTCACGGGTCGGGGATCCCCGCCTCGGCGGGACGGCGCCCGTACGCTCCCGCTCCGCAGCGCCGCCCGGATGCGGCGTTCCCCGACTGCGAAACGGACGGACCCCATGGGACTGAACAGCGGCCTCTACAAGGGGCTCGTCGTCGCCCACATCCTCTGCGCGATCGTCGGCTTCGGGACGGTGTTCCTGAACGGCGTGTACGCGGCCCAGGCCAAGGCCCGCCCGGGCCCCGAGGGCCTGGCGATCACGGACGCGAACATCACCGTGGCCAAGCTCGCCAACTACTTCATCTACGCGGTCGCGGCGCTGGGCATCCTGCTGGTGATCGTGAGCGACGGCGCGTGGAAGTTCTCCGACACGTGGGTCGGGCTGTCGCTCGGCCTCTACATCGTGGGGGTCGGGCTGTCCCACGGACTCCTGCTCCCCAACGTGAAGCGGCTGCGGGCGCTGAGCGCCGAGCTGGCGGCCGCGGGACCGCCGCCCGCAGGGGCGACCGCTGGGCCACCGCCGCAGGTGGAGGAGATGGCCCGACGGGGCCGGACGGTGGGCCTGACCAGCACGACCCTCCACGTGCTGCTCGTCGTGATCCTGTGCCTCATGGTCTGGAAGCCCTGACCGGGCGCACCGGTCAACTCGTCGGAGGCGTCTCCGGGGCGCCCGTTATGCTCCGATCCGGTTGCCGCCGGAGCCCGATCCCGGCGGTTCGCCGGCCGCACCCCCGCGGTCGCGCCGAGGACAAGGACAGGTGACGAGCCCGTGGCATCGCGATTCGCATCGGTCGACGAGGTGGTCGATCGCCTCCGGACCGTCGACTACCTGGCGGACAACTCCATCGCGGGAGTCGTGTACCTCGCCGACCGGCTCGAGAAGCCGGTGCTCGTCGAGGGTCCCGCCGGCGTGGGCAAGACCGAGCTGGCCAAGGCGATCGCCGAGGTCACCGGATCGCGCCTGATCCGACTGCAGTGCTACGAGGGCCTCGACGAGTCCAAGGCGCTGTACGAGTGGAACTACAAGAAGCAGCTGCTGCGGATCCAGGCCGACCGTGAGCACGAGCAGGACTGGGCCACGGTCGAGAGCGACATCTTCTCGGACCAGTTCCTGCTCACCCGTCCGCTGCTCGAGGCGATCCGCTCGGAGGAACCGGTCGTCCTGCTCATCGACGAGGTCGACCGGGTGGAGATCGAGACCGAGGCGTTGCTGCTCGAGGTGCTCTCCGACTTCCAGGTGTCGATCCCGGAGCTCGGCACGATCACGGGCACGCAGCGGCCGATCGTGCTGCTCACGTCGAACAACACCCGGGAGCTCTCCGAGGCGCTCAAGCGCCGGTGCCTGTACCTGCACGTCGACTACCCCGAGCTCGAGCGCGAGAAGGAGATCGTGCAGGTCCGCGTGCCCGAGGTCGAGGACGCGCTCGCCGAGCAGATCGCCCAGGTCGTGCGCTCGATCCGTGGCCTCGACATCAAGAAGGCGCCGTCGATCTCCGAGACGATCGACTGGGCGCGCACGCTGCTGTACCTGGGGCACACCTCGATCGACCCGCAGGTGATCGGCGACACGCTCCACGTGCTGCTGAAGTACCAGGCGGACATCGCGAAGGCCCGCAAGGAGCTCGTCGACACGACCGCGCCCGTCGGCCGGTCCTGACGGACCTCACGGGCCAGTGGCGCTCAACGCCGCCAAGTTGCAGGACGCCATGACGCGCAACCAGCTCGAGATCCCGTCGGGAGTCGGCACCGGGTCGTTGCTCGACGTCCTGCAGGGCTTCGTGCACGAGCTGCGCGCCGCCGGCCTGCCGGTCTCGATGACCGAGAACCTCGACGCCATGCGCGCGGTCGAGCACATCGAGCTCACCGACCGCGAGACCTTCCGCGAGGTGCTCGCCGCGACGCTGGTCAAGCACTTCCGGCACCGGCGCGCGTTCGACACCGTGTTCGACGTCTACTTCGCCCTCTACTCGGGCGGGATCGGCGACGACGGCGACGGTGAGGGCTCGGGTGACGCCGAGGCGCGCGAGGAGTCCGGGGGCGTGCCCGGTCAGCAGGGGAGCGGCGGCTCCGGCGAGGGGATGAGCAACGAGGAGATGGCGGAGATGCTGCTCTCCGCGCTCATGAACATGGACCGCGAGCAGCTGCGCCAGCTCGCGGCCATGGCCGTCGCCCGCTTCGCCGGCATGGAGCCGGGCCGGCCCGTCGGCGGCACCTACTACCTGTACCGCACCCTGCGACAGCTCGACTACGACGGTCTCACCCAGAAGATGATGGAGCGCGCGCAGCAGGGCAGCGGCGGCGAGGGCGACCAGGGTGACGAGGGCGACGACGGTCTCGGTGAGCGGTTCCGGCGCGAGGAGTTCGAGGCCCGCCTGCGCGAGTTCAAGGAGCTCGTCGAGGCGGAGATCCGCCGGCAGCTCGTCGCCGACCGCGGCGTCGAGGCGATGGCGCGGACCTTGCGCAAGCCGCTCCCCGAGGACGTCGACTTCATGCACGCGTCGCGCGACGAGATGATGCAGCTGCAGAAGGCGATCGAGCCGCTCACCCGCGCGCTCGCGGCGCGGCTCGCCCAGCGTCGCCGTCGCCGCAACCGCGGCCACCTCGACTTCCGCCAGACCGTGCGCCACTCACTGTCCTACGGCGGGGTGCCGGCGGAGCCGAAGTTCAAGCACCCGCGCCCGTCCAAGCCCGAGATCATGGTCGTCGCCGACATCTCCGGCTCGGTCGCGAGCTTCGCCCGCTTCACGTTGCAGTTCGTCTACGCGATGGCCGGGCAGTTCTCGAAGGTGCGGTCGTGGGTCTTCATCGACGGGGTCGACGAGGTCACGCGGTTCTTCGACGAGGCGCAGGAGCTGAGCGAGGCGGTGCACCGGGTCAACACCGAGGCCGACGTCGTGTGGGTCGACGGTCACTCCGATTACGGGCACGCCTTCGAGGTGTTCCACGACCGGCACCTGCACGAGATCACGCAGAAGACGTCGGTGATCCTGCTCGGCGACGCGCGGAACAACTACCACGCCACCCAGGCCTGGGTGCTGAAGGACCTGCGCGAGAAGGCCCGGAAGCTGTACTGGCTGAACCCCGAGCCCCGGGGCTACTGGGACACCGGCGACTCGGTGGTGTCCGAGTACGGGGTGTACTGCGACGGCGTCTACGAGTGCCGCAACCTGCGTCAGCTCGAACGCTTCGTCGCCGCCGTCATCGACGCGTGACGGCCGGGTCGGGCTCCGTTTCGGCGCTCAGGTCGATGAGCGACGTCGACGAGGTCGCCGGCCGGGTGCCACCGAAGCGGGCCCGGGCCCGGGTGCCGAGGGGCGAGTACCGCACGATCCCGTAGATCGCGCGTACCCCGTCCTTCCACCCGATCTCCTTGCCCTCGTCGTAGGTGCGACCCGAGTACGAGATCCCGACCTCGTAGATGCGCCAGCCGCCGGCCGCGACCTTGGCGGTCACCTCCGGCTCGATCCCGAAGCGGTCCTCCTCGATCTCGATCGACTGGATGACCTCGCGTCGGAACGCCTTGTAGCAGGTCTCCATGTCGGTGAGGTTGAGGTTGGTGAACATGTTCGACGTGGTCGTCAGGACCTTGTTGCCGAGCGAGTGCCAGAAGTAGAGGACGCGGTGCGGTCGGCCCGAGAGGAACCGCGACCCGTACACGACGTCGGCCTTGCCGCCGATGATCGGCTCGAGCACGGTGCCGTACTCGTCGGGGTCGTACTCGAGGTCGGCGTCCTGCACGATCACGTACTCGGCGGTGGCCTCGGCGAACCCCCGGCGCAGCGCCGCTCCCTTGCCCTGGTTGACGTCCTGCACGAACAGGCGGACCCGCTCGTCGTCGACCGTGGCGATGCGCTCCAGCGTGGCGTCGGTCGAGCCGTCGTCGACGATCACGACTTCGCGCACGTACGGCGATGCCAGCACCTGTTGGAGCACGGTGGTGACCGTGGCCTCCTCGTTGTAACAGGGGATGACGACGGTCAGGCAGGGTTCGACGGCCATGGGGCGGCATTCTTGCCGATCGGCGCCCGCCGGCCCCGTCCGGAGCACCGGAACGGCGGGGTCGACCGTTAGATTCACGCGAATGGGCGGGGAGGGCAGCAGGTTCCGGTGGATCCGTCCCGTCCTGGCCCCGGTCGCGATCGCGGTCGTCGTGGTCGTGCAGCAGGCCGTGCTGCTCGTCGGTTGGTTCCGGCTCGAGACGAACGAGGACTTCACGCTGCTCTGGGCCGCGGCGCGCTCCTGGGGCGGGCTGCAGATGCGCCAGCCCAACTTCTGGGGTCAGTCCTACGGCACGACCTTCGAGGCGATCCCGGTCGAGGTGCTCCGGGCGGTCGGAGTCGGTCCGGGCCTGGGCCTCCCCCTGGTCGTCGCGGTGGCGCACGTGGCGTCGTGGTGGATCCCGGCCGCCGTCGCGTGGCGGCGGGGCCGGCGCGTGCTCGCGTGCGTCGCCTTCGCCGCGCCCGTGCTCCTCACCACCGAGTACGTGATCGCGGCCTCGGTCTACAGCGTCGTGGTCGGCCGGGTGCTCGCGGCGGTCGCCGCCGCGCTCGTACTGGCGTGGTCGTCGCGTCGGGTTCCCGTCGCGGTGGCCGCCGGTCTCGCCCTGCTGGCCGTGCAGTTCGACGCGTCGACGGTGCTGCTGACGTTGCCGGTCTGCGTCTACGGCGTGCTCACGCTGCTGCAGGCGAGCCGGCACCGGGTGCGCGACCTCGGTGCGCTCGTGCTGGCCGCGGTCCCCGGACTGCTCTGGTACCTCTACACCACCCGCTGGTACCGGCGTCATCCCGCCGATGCGCTCCACAAGGCGCCGTCGCTCACGCCGACGTTGCGGATCCTCACCGACAACGTCGGTCACCCCGGACGGCTCTTCGGACACTTCGCGCCCGAGCTGTTCCGCTGGCCGGTCCTGGTCCTGATCGTGATCGTGCTCGTGGTGGTCCGCAACCTGGCGACCAGGCGGCTGCCGGTCGTGGTCGCAAGCCTCGGCTTCGTCATCGCGCTCCTGTTCGCGGCGTCGATTCCGAAGTCGACCGACGAGCTGCCCACCGTGTACTTCCTCGCGGCGCGGACCGTCCTCACGCTCCCGCTCGGGCTGTGGTTCCTGCTCGCCGTCGGACCGCCCGTGCGGTGGAGCGTGCGTACGAGCCGCCGCGTCCTCGCCGCGGTGGTCGCGCTCACCGTCGTCACCGGCGCGGTGCGCCTGGCGACGTGGGACACCCGCGGCGCGCCGATGCGACGCACGGCCGAGCACGCGCCGGCGTACCCCCTCACGAAGGTGTCCGCCATCGAGCGGTTGTGTGCCGCGGTCGGCGACGCAGCGCGGACGAGCGGCGCCCGGTTCGCGTTCTACCGGGAGCGGACGCGGGCCTACGCGTGCTCCGGGTTGCTCGGCGACGACATCACGAGCATCTTCCCCGAGTACGAGCGGCGGAGCTGGCTCCTGCGCGCGGCGGCGCAGCCGGCCGAGGGCCGCGTCCTCACGGTGGGGGCGCGTCCCCAGGCGTGCGTCGACGGCACGCTGACGTGCCGGTACCTCCCGCACGGCATCACGGTGGTCCCGATCACGGGCGGCTCACCGCTCGCCACCGCGAGCCGGGCCGGGTTCTTCGTGCGGCCCTTCTGAGTCCTGGGACCGTTCCCACGCCGTCCCGACGAGCCGCACCATGCGGTCGAGGAGCGCCCGCGACCGGTCACCGAACGCTCGGTCCCGTGCGAGGAGCAGCTCGACGCCCGGCGCGAGCGGGCGGCGCTCAGTGGCGTGCCGATCGGGAGCCGTCCGCTCGGCCTCGGACGGCTCGCCCCGGGCGGCGTCGGCGGCGGACCCGCGCACGAGGCACCAGCGGGGTTCGAACGTGACGACGATCGCATCGAGGAGGAGGCCGGTGAGCGCCGCCCGGTCGGTCGCGGTCGTGACCGCGATCGCGAGGTCGAGCGACGCGAGCACCGGGTCCACGAAGCCGGTCACCGGGGTGGCCGCGACGACCACGGTGCCGTCCACCTCGGAGATCTCCCGGCGCAGCGCGTCGAGCAGCGACCCGTCGGGCAGCACCACGGCGAGCTCGTCGACGGCCTCGCCCTCGGTGCGGTCGACCACCTCGATGCCGACGATGTCACCCTTCACCGCGCCCACGCGGGAGGCGACGAGGCCGAGGGCTCCCGGGCGGTCGGGCATCCGGATGCGGACGAGGAAACGGTGCTCGGGCACGCCGTCACCCTACCGACGGGGTTCCGGGCGGCCCGCGGCCGGCGGATTACGACTCGGCGACGATCCCGCCCGGAGCGCCGCGCCGGTCGGGCGTGCCTTCCGTACAATCCGCCGGTGACCCGACTCGGCGTCTACGGCGGCACCTTCGACCCCGTGCACAACGCGCACCTGCTCGTGGCCGCCGAGGTGCGGCACGCGCTCGGGCTCGACACGGTGCTGCTCGTCCCGGCCGGCGATCCGTGGCAGAAGCGGGGTCGCGTGGTGGCCGACCCGGAGACCCGGGTCCGCCTGTGCGAGACGGCCGTCGGCAGCGTCGACGGGGTGGAGGTGTCGCGGGTCGAGATCGACCGGGCCGGCCCGTCGGTCACCGCGGACACGCTCGAGGCGCTCGCGGCTCCCGGCCGGGAGCTGTTCCTGGTGCTCGGCGCCGACGCCGCGGCGAACATGCCGACGTGGCGTCGGCTCGAGGAGACCCGCGAGCTCGCCACCGTCGTGGTGGTCGAGCGGGAGGGTGAGCACGCGGACCCGCCCGGGCCCGGGTGGGGGTGGCGCCACGTGGCGGTGCCGCGCATCGACGTGTCGTCCTCGATGATCCGGGAGCGCCTCGCCGCCGGGCGCCCGGTCGACGGCCTGCTCCCGCCCGCGGTGCTCGCGGACATCCGGGGACTCGGCCTCTACACTGCGCGGCGATGACGGAACCGCCCGACGACGGCGCCGGTCCGTCGCCCACCCGCGCCGAGCGCCGCGCGCAACGGTCGCGGCGGGACCGCCGCCGGGCCCGGCGCACGGCCGGCTCCGGGCGCACGGCCGAGGTCGCTCCGCCGCCGCCACCGACCGGTCCGACCGAGCCCGAGCCCGACGCCGGGTCCGCGGTCGAGACGCGCGGGTCGGACGTCGTCGCGTCGCCGGCGGTCGCGGACACCGCCTCCGGGCCACCGGTCTCCGAGCCGCCGCCGGGCCCGACCCGACGGGAGCGGCGGACCGGGGGGCGCCGCGCCCGCCGCGCCGCGCCGACCCCCGCGGCGCCGGGCGTCGCGCCACCGGTCGAGCGGCCGCCGGCCACCGAGGTCCCGCACGACCCGCCGCGGGTCGCGCCGTCGGTCCCGGTGGTCGCGCCCGGACCGCCCCCGGTCGAGCCGGCCGCCGCGCCCGACGCGCTGCCGGCACCCGAGCCCGTCGCCGAGGCGCCGGGTACGGCCGCCGCACCGCCGCCCGGCTCCCGGCGCGCCCGCCGGGAGCAGCCGGCGCGGTCCCGGACGCGCCCGGCGCCCGCGCCGCGCCCGACGCCCGAGCCGCGCCCGCGTCCCGCACGGGAACCGGCCCGCGAGCCGGCGCGCCCGGCGGTGTCGACCCGGGGCCTGTGGCTCGTCGTGATCCCGCTGATCGTCCTCGCGCTCGTGGTCGCGGTGGTCGTCGGCGACCGGCTGCGGTCGGACGACGCCGCCGCCCGCCGGGCCGGCTCACGTGAGCTCGCGGTCCGGGCCGGGGCCCAGCCGACCCTGATGGTCCACCACGGGCCGCTCGGCAACGACCTCGTCGCGATCACCGGTCGGGACGGCGACGAGGGTGGCGTGCTCATGGTGCCGCCGAACCTGCGCGTGGACGCCCTCGGCGACGGGGTCGCGACCCTGCGCGGACTCGCGGTCGACGACGGCGGGCGACAGCTGACGACCATCGTGGAGAACATCCTCGGCGTGCGGATCGGCCGCACGGTCGTGCTCGACGATCCGGCGCTGACGAGCGCGCTCGGTCCGGCCGCGCCGATCCCGGTCGACCTCGGGGACGAGGTGCGCTTCGTGGACCGGCCGGCGCGCTACCGGGCCGGGCAGCAGGGCCTCTCCGCCGCGCAGGCCACCGAGCTGATGACCGCGCCGCAGCCCGGATCGGAGCTCGACCAGCTCGTCGACGCCGGGGCGGTGTTCTCCGGGTGGTTCGACCGGCTGCAGGACGACGGCATCGCCCGGCGCACGCTCGCCGTCGCCCCCGATCTCGCCGGTCTCGTGAAGGCCGCGTCGGCGCCCGGCCGACGTGTCGACACGCTGCCGGTCCAGTCCCTCGGCATCGGCGGGTCGGAGCGCTACGTACCCAAGCCGGCCGAGACCGCGACGCTCGTGGGCCGCATGTTCCCCGACGCCCGCGTCGGGCGCGGCGGGCGACGGGCCCGGACCGAGATCTACAACGGCGTCGGCGCGCTCGGCGTCGCGCCGGCGGTGGCCGAGAAGGTGGTGCCGGTCGGGGCCCGGGTGGTGCGCACCGACAACGTCAGCGGGTTCGGCGTGACCCAGACCCAGATCGTCTATTACCGCGACGAGTGGCGGGGTACGGCCCAGGCCATGGTCGACGCGATGGGCTGCGGTTCGTTGCGGAAGGCCCGGTCGGACCAGGATCTGGGGATCGCGGACGTGACGATCATCGTGGGCTCGGACTGCCCGGCCTACGCCGCCCCGGGAGGTGCGCGCTGAACCCGCAGGAGCTCGGTGTGGTCGCAGCCCGCGCCGCCGACGACAAGCAGGGCACCGACGTCGTGGTGCTCGACGTCGGCGACATCATCGGGATCACCGAGGTGTTCGTCATCGTGTCGGCCACGAACACGCGCCAGGTGCGCACCATCTGCGACGAGGTCGAGCTGGCGCTGAAGGTCGAGGCCGACCTGGCGCCGCGCAGCGTCGAGGGGCTGAAGGACGCGTCGTGGGTGCTCATGGACTACGGACTGCTCGTCGTGCACGTGTTCCTCGCCGAGACCCGCGAGTTCTACGACCTCGAGCGACTGTGGTCGGACGCCCCCCGGATCGCCTGGGAGCCGCAGCGACCCGCCGTCGGCTGAACCGGCGCTACGACTCGACCCACGGGCGCATCGGGACGCCCCGCTCCACCAGCCCCTCCTTCAGCTCGCGCACCGAGACGTTCCGGGCGAGCCGGGGGGAGTAGAGGATCGAGCTGATGATGGCCGCGCTGGCCCCGCCCTCGGTGAGGCCCGCTGCGATGTGGTCCACGTTGCCCGCGCCGCCCGACGCGATGACCGGCACGTTGACCGCGTCGGCCACCATGCGCGTCACGCGGAGGTCGTATCCGGCGGCGGTGCCGTCGCCGTCGATGCTGTTGACCACGATCTCGCCCGCGCCGAGGTCGGCGCCGCGCTTGACCCACTCGATCGCGTCCAGGCCGGTGGCCTGGCGGGCGCCGTCGATGAAGACCTCGTAGCCGCTCGGCAGGTCGGCGCGGACGCCCATGTACTTCACCTGCGTGGAGAGCACGATGCACTGGTTGCCGAACGCCGTCGCGCCCTCCCGGATGATGTCCGGGTTGCGCACGGCCATCGAGTCGATGCTGATCTTCTCGGCACCGGCCTTGAGCACCGCGAACATGTCGTCGAGGTGGCGGATGCCACCGCCGACGGTGAAGGGCACGAAGACGTGCTCGGCCACCGCCGTCACCGTGTCCAGGTCGATCCGGCGCCGTTGCGCGCTGGCGAGGATGTCGTAGAAGACGATCTCGTCGATCTGGTCGGTGTACAGCTGCTGCGCGAGATCGACCGCCGGCGCGACGTCGATGTTGTCCTGGAAGTTCTGCGCCTTCGTGACCCGACCGTCGATGACGTCGAAGCAGGCGATGAGTCGCCGGGCCAGCATCAGACGCCGTCCCAGGTCGCGAAGTTGGCGAGCACGCGCAGTCCGATCTCCCCGCTCTTCTCGGCGTGGAACTGCGTGGCGGCGATGTTGCCGGCGGCGACCATCGCGGTGAACGGCACGCTGTACTGCGAGACGCCGAGGACGGCGGCGGGATCGTCGGGCCGGGCGTGGTAGCTGTTCACGAAGTAGCAGTACGGGTTTCGGGGCCAGCCGGCGACGAGCGGGTGCGGACGCTGGACGTCGACCTCGTTCCAGCCGATCTGGGGCACGCGGTCGGTGTCGGGGAAGCGCTCGACGTGGCCGGGGAGCCAGCCGAGGCAGTCCGCGCATCCCTCCTCGCTCCGTTCGAACACGACCTGCAGGCCGATGCAGATGCCGAGGAACGGGATCCTGTCGCCGGTGACGCGCCGGGTGAGCCCGTCGAGCAGGCCGGCGTCGCCGAGCGACTCGATGGTGGCCGCCGCGGCGCCCACTCCCGGCAGGACCACGCGGTCGACCGTCGCGAGCTGGTCGGCGGTGCGGACGAGGACGGCCGCGACGCCGAGGCGCTCGAGCGCGTACATGACGCTCGGGGCGTTGCCGGCGCGGTAGTCGACGACTCCGATCATGAGCCGGCGATCCTACGGGCCGAGCGCACCGGGACCCCGACCGATAGCGACGGGCCGGGCCGCCCGGCCGGTCACCCGGTGACGGTCAGCGCGTCCCCTTCGCGTACCCGGCCGGGCTCGACGACCTCGGCGTAGATGCCGAGGCACGCGAACGCGCCCAGGCCCTCGGTCTCGATCCGGTTGTGGCGGGCGAGGGTCTGCAGCACGGCGCGGTCGCGTGGGAGATCGTGCTGGGCCAGCGTCGTCATCACGCAGCGCGGCGACGCGTCGGTCAGGCGGATGCGGGCGTCGCCGAGACGAGCGTCGCGTTGCGTCCATCCGTTCTCGACGAATCCGTCGGTGCCGCCCCCGGTGGCCGAGGTGTCGATCACCAGTCCGGGCCGGAAGCGGGCGGTGTCGATCCGCGATCCGGGAAGGAGCTGCTGCAGGTGGTCCAGGCTCGAGGTCGCGACCATCTGCAGCGCGGCGAGGTCGACGAAGCGGGTCTTGGCGGTCGACATCGCGATCGGCAGGTCGATCGTGACGTCGGAGAGCAGGACGTCGTCGACCTCGGGCCAGTAGCTCTCGTAGAGATCGTCGGCGCCGACCGCGTCGTCGATCACGACCGCGCGGTCGAGATGTCCGCTCAGTGCGGCGGTCAGGGCGTCGCGCTCGGTGTCGGCGTCGAAGGTGCGGCCCGCGACGGTGGCGGTCACGTGACCTCCCGCACCGGTCACGGCGGCGCACTCGAGCAGCGCGGTCCCGATCGCGGGCGACTTCGCGCTGAGGATCTTGCCGGTCGTCGCGTCCCGCAGCGCCAGGCGCCGGTCGCCCGGGATGCCGGCCGCGTCGAGCTCGACGGCGGGGATGCGCTCACCGCCGAAGGACTTCACCGGGAACCGCCAGATCTCCGCGACCGTCCCGAGGAGCGTTTCCGTCGTCGCCATCGCACCATCTTGCCCCTCCGTGCGCTCCGGGGCGTCCCGGTCCGCGCCGGAGCGCGAAGATCGACCGGTGTACGTCGCCGACTGCGATGCCGGCTCCGAGCCCGAATGGCGTGGTTTCGTCGCCGCGCATCCCTTCGGCGAGCTCGTCGCGGCGGGCCGGGACCGGTCGGTCCCGGTGATCGTGCCGACCCAGTTCGTGCTCGCCGGCGACGAGGTCCTGATCCATCTCGTGGGCCGCAACCCGGTCTGGGATGCAATCGCCGAGAACGACCGGGTGGTGCTCGCGGTGTCGGGCGACTGGGCGACGGTCCCGTCGGACTGGAAGGTCGTCGGCGACGAGGACCCGCGGCACGGGATCCCGACCACGTACTACGCATCGGTGCAGCTGACCGGGCGGGCGACCGTCGTGCCGGCGCCGGAGGCGGTGGCCGCGGTCCTGCGCACGCAGCTCGCCGCCCTGCAGCCCGGTGTCGACGTCGTGGACCCGGCCGAGCACGGCGCCCGGCTGCGGGCGATCCGCGGCCTGCGGATCGCGGTCGACGAGGTGCGCGCGAAGTTCAAGTACGGCGGCAACGTCGACGACGCGCACCGGCGTGCGGTGCTCACGCGGTTGGTCGAGCGCGACGGTCCCGGCGACGCCGCCGCAGCCGCCCACCTGCGCCGCCGCTCCGGCTGGTGACGCCGCTCAGCCGGTGAGCAGGTCCTTGAGCAGGGCGCGGGTGCGGGCCTCCTCCTCGGGGCCCGTCGGGAACTCGAGCGCGGAGAAGTCGGTGGTCCCGGCGTCCGCGAAGGCCTGGATGCCGGCGCGCACCGCGGCCTCGTCCCCGATGATCGACACGTCGGCCGGACCGGCCGCGCCCTCGTGGTCCATCACCTGCCGGTAGGACGGCAGGTCGTTGTAGCCCTCGAGCACGGCGGCGACGAGCCCCCTCACGTCGTCGGGCCGGTCGGTCACGCAGACCGGCACGCTCGCGGTGATGCGAGGTGCGGGCCGGGCGGCCGAGGTGGCGGCGGCCTCGAGCGCGGGCCGGATCACCGTCTCGACGGTCCGGGGCCCGCTGAGCCAGAGGATGCTGCCCTCGGTGCGCCCGCCGGCGAGCTCGAGCATGCGCGGTCCCATCGCCGCGAGCATCACCGCCGGGGTCGGGATGTCGGGCGGGCCGCCGACGTTGTCGGCGTGGCCCGAGTAGCGGCTGCCGGTCACGTCCACCGCCCGGTCGCGCAGCACCGGCAGGAGCACGTCGAGGTACTGCTCCATCGTCGCGGCCGGGCGGTCGAACGGGATCCCGAGCGTCCCCTCGATCGAGGTCTTGTGGGCGAGGCCGATGCCGAGCAGCACGCGCCCGCCCGCGATCTCGCTCAGGGTCAGGGCCTGCGCGCCGAGCATGAGCGGATGCCGCACCCAGATGGGGATCACCGCGGTCCCGAGCTCGATGGTCGACGTGGCGCCCGCCACGACGGCGAGCGACGTCAGCGCGTCGGGCACCGCCAGCTGCGCGAGCCAGTACGTGGAGAAGCCGTCGGCCTCGGCCGTGGCGGCGTGGGCCGCGATCTCCGACGTGGGCCGGCCGACGGCGACGAGCGAGGATCCGTTGATTCCGATGCGCATCGCCGGATCATGACCCACGGGGCGGCCCGTCCGCTCGGGCCCGCCCGGTCCCGCCGCTAGTAGAAGCCCTCGCGACGTGCGTACCGCTCGGCCCGGGCCGCGTCGTACTCGTCCGGGTCGACGCGGTCGCCGTTGATGGCGTGCATGATCTGCCCGTTGGTCGGCAGGTCGGCCGGGTCGACGTGCCGGTCGGGGTCCCAGAGCTGCGAGCGCAGGACCGCCTTCGAGCACTGCGTGTACGCCTGCTCGATCGTGACGACGATGCCGAGCTTCGGCGTGCGACCCTCGACGGCGGTGGGCGCGAGGAGCTCCGGGTCGGTGGTGAGCACGGTCGTCCCGTTGATGCGGAACGTCTCGGTCGCGCCGGGCACGAGGAACAGCAGGCCGACGTGCGGGTTGGCGATCAGGTTGGTGAGCGTGTCCGCGATGCGGTTGCCCGGCCGCTCGGGCAGCAGCACCGTGCGGTCGTCGAGGATCCGGACGAAGCCGGCGGGGTCGCCGCGGGGGCTCACGTCGCAGGCACCCTCGGCGTCGGACGTGGCCACGAGCACGAAGGGCGAGCGCTCGACGTACTGGCGCGTGAGCGGGTTGAGCCGGTCGGTCACCTTGCTGCACACGAGATCGGCGGGACGACCGATGAGGTCACGCAGCTCGGTCTCGGTCCGGATCAGGTGATCGCCCGGTGTGTCCATCCCGCCAGTCTGGTCCGCGACGTCATGCGGACCGCGCGGGTTTCGGGTCCGGCCCGCTACGGTCGCCCTCCGTGCCGCTCGTCGCCCGGTTCACGCGCCCGCTCGTCGCGATCGTGCTCGTCGTCGGTGCGGCCGCGTGCGGCAGCGGCGGTGACGGCTCGGGGGGCCCGGCCCCGCTGCACGTCACCTGCCCGGCGCCGACCAGGACCGCGTTCGCGCAGACGCGGTTCACCACGGCGGTGGACGGCGCACTCGGGCTCGCCGACGGCGCGCTCTACGAGCCGGCGCGGGCCGGTCGGTTCGACGGTTCCGGCGCCCGGGCCGTCGCGGCGCGGGCGGCTGCGGACCGCGCGGTCCGGACCGCGCGCCGCGACCTGCGCCGGGCTGCCACCGAGCTCCGCACCGGGGCGGGGCTGTGCCGGGCGATGGGCGCCCCGCTGGAGCGGCTCGACGCCGGCCTCGCCGCGTTCCCCGGGGCGATGCGTGACGGCACCGCGGCCGCGGCGGCGACGCGTCTGCGTGACGCCGCCGGAGCGGTGATCGCGGCGGCCGCCCGCCGGAACCTGACGCTGACCCCGGACGAGGGAGCCACCCCGTGACCGCGCCGGCCCCGATCCTCGTCGTCTCGCACGCGCACTGGGACCGTGAGTGGTACCGCACGTTCGAGGCGTTCCGGGCGCGGCTCGTCGACACCGTCGACCGCGTCCTCGTGCTGCTCGACGCGCAGCCGGACTGGAGCTTCGTCCTCGACGGGCAGGCGATCGTGCTCGAGGACTACCTCGCGGTGCGGCCCCACCGGCGCGCCGACGTGGAGGTCGCGGTCCGGGCCGGCCGGCTCGCGATCGGCCCCTGGTACGTCCAGCCCGACTCGTTGCTGCCCGGCGGCGAGGCCCACATCCGCAACCTGCTCGAGGGACGATGCGTGACCGACGCGTTCGGACCGGGATCGCGCGTCGCGTACACGCCCGACTCGTTCGGCCATCCGGCGCAGTTCCCGCAGCTGTTCGCCGGCTTCGGGCTCGGTCCGTTCGTGTACTGGCGCGGCAACGGCGCCGAGATCGACGGGCTCGGCGGCATCTACCGGTGGGAGGCGCCCGACGGCAGCGCCGTGCTCGCGTACCACCTGCGCGAGGGGTACTTCACCGCCGCCGACCTCCCCGCGGACCCCGACGACGCGGCCGAGGCGCTGCTGCCCACGATCGAGAGGTTCGGCGAGCCCGACCGCGCGCCGCTCCTGCTGCTCAACGGCATCGACCACATGCTCCCGGACCCCAACGTGATGCCGGCGGTGGCCGCGCTCGCGCGCCGGACCGGCCGCACGGTCACGCTCGGGGTGCTCGACGACCTGATCGACGCGGTCGATCCGGCCAACCGCCCGTCGTACCGGGGCGAGCTCGTCGGCGGCCGGATCGCGAACCTGCTGCCGGGCGTGTGGTCGTCGCGGCTGCACCTCAAGCTCGACAACCGGCGCGCCGAGCGGGCGCTCGTCGGCTGGGCGGAGCCGTGGGCCGCGATCGGCCACCTCCACGGACTCGAGGACGAGCGTCCGTCTCTCGTCGCGTCCCGGCGCGCACTGCTCGCCAACCAGGCGCACGACTCGATCGGCGGCTGCTCCCAGGACGAGGTGCACCGCCAGATGCGCGGTCGTACCGCCACCGCGGTGGAGCTGGCCGACCAGACGACGGCCCGGGTGCTCGACCGGCTCGCCGGGCTCGGGCCCGAGCGACGCGTGCCGTGGAGCACCGAGCTCGACGTCGCGGTGTTCAACCCGACTCCGGTCACGCGCACCGACGTCGTGCGGCTCCCGCTCGACGGCTTCCCGCTGTTCCGCATGACGCCGAACGCGGGTGGGATCCACCCGTTCGCCCTCGACGCCGCGGTGGTGCCCGGCTTCACCGTCGACGGGCGCCCGGCACGCGTCGTCCCGTCAGCCGACCCGGGGCGGGTCCGGCTCCTGCCCGAGCTGCCCGCGCTCGACGTCGAGTTCGTGGCGGACGGCGTGCCCGGCCTCGGGTGCCGCCGCGTGCACCTCGCACCGGGCGACGCGTCCCCTGACGTCGTCGACGACGGGCGCGAGATCGCCGCCGGTGCCGTGCGGGTCGAGGTCGAGGAGCCCGGCACCCTCGCGGTCACGCTCGGCGACCGGACCTTCACCGGGCTCGCCGCCATCGAGGATCTCGGTGACCGCGGCGACACCTACGACTTCGACCCGGTGCCCGACGATCCCGGCGCGACCGTCACCGCCTGCACCGTCACCCGGCGGCGTCACGCATCGGGGATCGAGCGCCTGACCGTGGTGCGCACACTGGCGGTGCCCGCCGGGCTCACCGACGCCCGCGACGCGCGGCGTGGCGACACCGTGCCGGTCACCGTGCACCTCGAGGCACGGGTCGCGCCGGGCGTGCCGCGCGTCGACCTGCGCGTCGAGGTGGACGGTCCCGCGCACGACCACCGACTGCGGCTGCGGTTCCCGACGGGCGCGCCGGTCGCGACCTTCCGGGCCGCGACCACCCTCGACACCGCGGTGCGGTCGACGACCCCACCCGACGACTCGCGCTGGGTGCACCGGGCGCCCACGACGTTCCCCCACCAGGGCTGGATCGAGGCGAACGGCCTCGTCGTCGGCGCACCGGGGCTGCCCGAGGGTGAGGTCACCGGATCCGGCGACATCGTGGTCACGGTCCTGCGCGCGGTCGGCTGGCTGGCCCAGCCGGCGTTGGGGACCCGGCCGGACTTCGCCGGTCCCGGGCTCGAGACGCCCGAGGCGCAGTGTCCCGACGGCGTCGCGGCCGAGCTCACGCTCACGCTCGACCCGGCCGAGGCGCACGCCGCCGAGCTCGGTCTCCGGGCCACCCCGGCGGGGGACGAGCCCCTGCTGGCCGCCGGGCGCGCCCTCGTGACGCTCGCACCGGCCGCGCTGGTGCTGAGCGCGCTCAAGCCCGCGGAGGACGGAGACGGCGTGGTGCTGCGCGTGGGCAACCCGACCGACGTGCCCCAGCGGGCCGAGGTCGCGCTCGGGTTCCCGGTGGGCGCGGTCACCTCGGTGCGACTCGACGAGGAGCCCGACGACGGTGACGCCGAACCCACGCCGGCCGGCATCGCGTTCGCGGTGGCGCCGCACCGGCTCCGCTCACTGCGGATCCGGCCCGCCTGAGTCAGGCGGCGGACGCCTCCTGCAGACCGGCCAGGATCGCCCGGACGCCCATCTCGAACCGCTCGTCGACGCCGGGGCCACCCTGGGGCTCGAGCAGGGTGCCGAACTCGCGCGTGCGGTCCGGATCGGCGCCCGCGCTCGTCTCGAGCGCGACGAAGCCCATCACGAACGCCGCGAGCGACGTGAACGCGGTCGGCACGAGTTCGGGTGCGATGCCGGCGGCGACGAGCACGGCCCGGATGAGGGCGACGCTCTCGGGGTGATCGGTGCGGATGTCGGGACGGGTCAGGAGCAGCGGGACCAGGTAGGGGTGCTCGAGCATCTGCGCGCGCAGGCGGAGGCAGAAGCCGACGGTCCGCGTGACCGCGTCGGTCGGCGCCTCGCTCGCCGGGAGCACCGTCACGCGCATGGTCCGGTCGAGGAGCGCGAGCTCCAGGTCCTGCTTGTTCCGGACGTGCCGGTAGAGGCCCATCGGCGACGCGCCGAGCCGGTCGGCCAGGCGGCGCATCGTGAGGCCGTCGAGACCGACCTCGTCGACGAGGTCGAGTGCGGCCCGGACGATCTCGGCCCGTGAGAGTCGCGGGTCGTCGGCATCCTGGTGCGGATCGTCGGTGCGCGGCACGGCCTGCTCCCTCGGCTCACCGTCGGGGCCGACGGTACACCGCCCTGGCGGCGGGCGGCCGGGCGCGGTAGGCAGTCGGCATGCGTGCGGTCCGTCACACCGGAGCGGGCATCGAGGTGGTCGAGCGCCCGGAGCCGGACGCCGGCGCCCTGACCCTCCGGGTGGCCGCCGCCGGGATCTGCGGGTCCGACCTCCATCTCATCGGCTTCGGCCCGCTGCCGATCACGCTCGGCCACGAGGTCGCAGGCACCCTGGCTGACGGCACCCCGGTCGCGCTGTGGCCCGCCCGTCCGTGCGGGACGTGCGACCGGTGCCTCGCGGGTGCCACCACGCAGTGCCGACGCGGCGCGGCGACCGACTACGGCATCGGGGCCGACGGTGGCATGGCCGACGCGATGGCCGTCGACGCGGCGAACGTGTTCCCGTTGCCCGACCGGGTGCCGGTGGCCGACGGCGCGCTCGTGGAGCCGCTCGCGTGCTGCGTGCACGCGTTCCGTCGCGCGCACGTCGGTCGCGGCGACCGCGTCGCGGTCGTCGGCGCGGGGACGATCGGGCTCGCATCGGCCGCCGTCGCCCGCAGCCTCGACTGCGCGGTCGACGTGGCGGCGCGCCACCCCGTCCAGCGGGACGCCGCGCGGGCGATCGGCGCCGGTCTGGATCCGGCGGGGGAGTACGACGTCGTGGTCGACGCCGCGGGGACGAGCGGCGCGATCGCGGCCGGGCTCGCGATGCTGCGTCCCGGCGGCACGCTCGTGCTGGTGGCGAGCCACTGGGACCCCGTCGAGTTCCCCCAGCTGTTCACCGCGCGTGAGCCGACGATCGTGACCGCGCTCATGCACGGCGACGCCGAGCACGGCCACGACATGGAGATCGCCGGGCGCATCCTCGCCGACCGGCCCGAGATCGCAGGCGCGCTGATCACCCACCGTCTCCCGCTCGACCGCGCCGCCGACGCCTTCCGCATCGCGTCGGACCGCGCGGCCGGGGCGATCAAGGTCGTGCTCGAACCCTGACCACGCGGCTCGCGGCCGGGGACCGGGCCCGGGTGATCAGCCCCCGCGGATCCGGGCCGGCCCGCCCGGCCCGGGCGTGACGTGCAGGAGCAGTCCGGGCTCGAGGGCCACGACGCGGTGCCAGAGACCCCGCGGCACCACGCACGCGTCGCCCCGTTGCAGCAGCACGGTCGTGACCGTGCCGATCGCGTCCTGGTCGCCGTCGTCGGCGAGGACCTGCATCGAGCCGCTGATGACGTGGAGGAACTCGTCGCCGTCCGGGTGCATCTCGCCGTCGTGGGGGCCGGGCCCGGTGTCGACCGGCACCACCCCCACGGAGTAGCCGTCGATCCGGCGGGGCGGACCGGGCGGACTGGCGACGATCTCGATCGACCGGTCGCCGGTGACGTTCGCGACGTGTCCGGCGAAGGGCACGGGGACCACGGGCAGGGGATCCGTCATGGGGTCCATCCTGCCCGCCCCGGTCCGGACCGAACCCGGAACGAACCCGGCACGGACGCGGTCAGCGGCCTCTGAAGACCGGGTCGCGCTTCTCGAGGAACGCCTTCGGGCCCTCCATCGCGTCCTCGGACATCATCACGTTCATGCCGTGCGTCTGCTCGATGACGAACGCCTCGGCCTCGGGGAGCGTCTCGGTCTCGCGCAGCGTCGCGACGATGGCCTTCACCGCGAGCGGCCCGTTGCGCGCGATCCGGTCCGCGATCTCACGGGCGGCGGCGAGCGCCTGCCCGTCGGGGACCACCCGGTTGACCAGCCCGAGCTGGTACGCGCGCTCGGCCGGGAGGTCGTCGCCGCAGATGAGCATCTCGGCGGCGACCGCGTAGCCGATCTGGCGGCGGAGGCGCACTGCGGACCCGGCCATGGGGAAGAGGCCACGCTGGACCTCGGTGACGCCGAAGACCGCGCTCGCGCCGGCGACGCGGATGTCGGTCCCCTGGAGGATCTCGGTGCCGCCCGCGCGGGCGAAGCCCTCGGCGGCGAGGATCACCGGCTTGGTCGGCCGGTACGTCTTGAGCCAGGCGCCGTAGATGATGTTCGGGTCGGTCATGACCCGCTCCATGTACTCGTTGTCGGCCATGCCCGTGGAGAGCTTGCCGATCTCCGAGAGGTCCATCCCGGCGCAGAACGTCGAGCCGTTCCCCGTGAGGATCGCCACCCGCAGGTCGTCGTCGGTGTCGAGGCGCACCCAGGCGTCGTAGAGGTGGCACATCACCTCGGAGTTGATCGCGTTGCGCTTCTCCGGGCGGTTCAGGGTGACGGTCAGGACGGGACCGTCCTGCTCGACGATCACGACGGGTTCGGACATCGCGGACTCCTCGGCGGCGACGGGGGCGGGGCCGGCGAACACTAGGGGGAGCGCCGGAACCGTGGGTGACCGACGGCCGGCGCCCGGTGCCGGGTTCACCCGTGCCCCACCGACTAGGATGGTCGGAGCCTCACTTGGCGTCTGAAGATTCAGAGGGACCGCACCCGTGTGCGCCGCCCTCGTGGTTGCTGTCGGTGCTCGTTCCAGTCGAACCGGTTGCGATCGTTTTCGCACTGCTGAGTTCCGACCCTGCCCGGCCGCCGGGCGCACCGAAGGACACACCATCCCAGAGTCATCCCCCGCGTTCGCCGACCTCGGCGTTCCGAAGCGCTACCTGTCCCACCTGCGCCGCATCGGCGCCGACACCCCCTTCCCGATCCAGGCCGCGGTCCTGCCGGACGCGCTCGCCGGGCGTGACGTCGCCGGTCGCGGGCCGACCGGGTCGGGCAAGACCCTCGCGTTCGGTCTCGCGATGGCCGCCAACGTCGGTCCCGCCGGACGCCGCGCGCCCACCGGGCTCGTGCTGGCCCCGACGCGCGAGCTCGCGAGTCAGATCGCCGACGCGCTCCGGCCGCTCGCCGAGCGTGACGGCCGCAAGGTCGCGGCGATCTTCGGCGGCGTCGGGTACGGCCCGCAGCGCCGGGCGCTCGACAAGGGGACCGAGATCATCGTCGCCTGTCCCGGCCGGCTCGAGGACCTCCTCGAGCAGGGCGCGCTCCACCTCGACCAGGTCGAGGTGCTCGTCGTCGACGAGGCCGACCAGATGGCCGACATGGGCTTCCTGCCCGCGGTGCGGCGCATCCTGAAGGCCGCCGCGAACCGCAAGCAGACGATGCTGTTCTCCGCGACCCTCGACGGTGCCGTCACGAAGCTCATCGAGGAGTTCGGGCTCGACTGCGTGCGTCACGACGTCAGCGGCACCGGGCCCGATGCGACCGACGCCCGCCACCTGTTCTGGGACGTGCCGCGCGATCACCGTGTCCAGCACGCGGCCGACGTCGCCACGACGGTCCCGTCGTCGTTCTTCTTCTGCCGCACCCGCCGCGGCGCCGACAAGCTCGCCACGCAGCTCGCCAAGCTCGGGGTCGACGCCGCGCCGATCCACGGCGGCCGCAGCCAGCAGCAACGGAACCGGGCGCTCGAGGCGTTCCGGCGCGGCGACGTCCGTGCGCTCGTCGCGACCGACGTCGCCGCCCGCGGCATCCACGTCGACGACGTCGCTGCGGTCGTCCACTTCGACCCGCCCGGCGACCACGCCACCTACCTGCACCGCTCGGGCCGCACGGCCCGCGCCGGCGCCGGTGGGGTCGTGGTCTCCTTCGTCGACCGCGGCGACCGCCGCGCCGTCACCTCGCTGCAGCGCTCCCTGGGCCTGCAGCCGGGCGTGGCGAAGGCGCGCCCCACGGCGCTCGTCGACGAGACTGGCGTCGCGCCGACCCGGTCGCGACGCACCGATCGCACCAACCATGCGAACGATCGCACGAACACTGCGATCACCGATACGAGAAAAGGAAACACCACCATGCCCACCGGAACCGTGAAGTTCTTCAACGCCGAGAAGGGCTTCGGCTTCATCTCCCGCCCCGACGGCGAGGACGTGTTCGTGCACTTCTCGAACATCGTCGGCGAGGGTTACAAGTCGCTCGACGACGGCCAGGAGGTCGAGTTCGAGATCGGCCAGGGCCGGAAGGGCCCGGAGGCGCAGAACGTCCGTCCGCTCTGAAGTGGGCAGCGCGAACTTCGCGAAGCGCGAGCGCGAGAAGCAGCGGCAGGAGCGGGCGGCCCGGAAGCGTGAGCGCCGGGCCGAGCGTTCCGAGCTCGGCACCGCGACGGTGCCGGACCAGACCGAGCTCATGGAGCGGTTCCGCATCCTGAGCGAGTCGCTGGCCGCCGGCACCGTGACCCGTGAGGCCTACGAGGCCGAGCGGACGGAGATCTTCGAGCAGCTCGGCGTCGCCGGAGCCTTCGACGACTGACCCCGTCCATCGTCACCCACCGTCCGATCCGTGGACGGCGGGTGGCCACACCGAACCGTCGACACGCCGATCACCCCGACCTCGCGTCGGGGGGTCGGCGTGTCGTCGTCGACGGCCCCTCGCCGCGCCCGGGGGTCGTGCGCCCGTCGACGCGCTGGCCCCCTCGCACCGCAGGGAATTCGTACGGTGGGTGGAGGAGGCCAAGAAGGCCGAGACCCGCGCGAACCGGATCGCGAAGGCCGTCGAGATGGTGGCCGACGGCCGCACCCGCTGATCCGTCTGGTGCCGCCCCCGGCGGGTGTGTGACAGTCGGACCCTGCAGTCGCACGCCCGGAGGTACCCGTGCCCCACGACCTGATCATCCGCAACGGCACCGTGTTCGACGGCACCGGGGCGCCGGGCCGCCTGGCCGACGTCGCCGTCGACGCCGACCGCATCACCGAGGTCGGCGACCTCACCGGGCAGACCGCGACCCGCGACATCGACGCGACCGGCCTGGTCGTGACGCCGGGCTTCGTCGACCTGCACACGCACCTCGACGCGCAGATCGCCTGGGACCCGTCGATGACCTCGAGCTCGTGGCACGGGGTGACCACCGCGATGATCGGGAACTGCGGCGTCACCTTCGCCCCGGTCGCGTCGGGGGCCGAGTCGTACCTCGCCGAGATGATGGAGAGCGTCGAGGACATCTCGCGCGACGCGATCCTCGGCGCGTTGCCGTGGGACTGGTCGTCGTATCCGGAGTTCCTCGACTCGATCCAGGCGCTGCGGCCGGCGCTCAACGTGGTCGGGCTGGTCGGTCACTGCGCGATCCGCTACCAGGTGATGGGCGAACGCTCGATGGCCGAGGACGCGGAGCCGACCGCGGAGGAGCTCGCGCGGATGCGCGAGCTCGTCGCCGAGTCGGTCGCCGGCGGCGCCGTCGGGTACTCGACGTCGCGGATCCTGCTCCACGTGGTGCCGGACGGACGCAAGGTGCCGGGGACCTACGCGTCGACGGCCGAGCACCTCGCGCTCGCCGACGGCATGAACGAGGCCGGCGGCGGGCTCTTCCAGGCGGTGAACGACTTCGAGACGCGCGCCGGCATCGAGTTCGACCTGCTGCGCACCATGGCCGGGCGCGCCGGCGACGTGCTGTTCGCCGCCGGACCCGGCAACGCGCCGGACGATCCCGCGGTCGCCGACGGGTGGGACCGGTTCCTCTCCGAGACCCGTGCGAACGCGGGCCGGATCACCGCCTACACGATGACCCGCCCGTCGGGGACGCTCATCGGCCTCGCGCAGGTGCCGCCGGTGAAGGGGCGGGCGTGGCGGGCCGTGATGATGCTCCCGACCCTGGCCGACCGGGTGGCGGCGCTCCGCGATCCGGCGACGCGCGCCGCGCTCGTCGAGGAGGGCCGCGCCAAGGGACTCTTCTACGACCCGCGGTACGTCCACCCGCTCGGCACCGGCGCGCACCCCGAGTTCCACATCGAGGGCGGCGAGTCCGTCGCCGATCTCGCCGCGGCCGCGGGCGTCGACCCGGTCGAGCTCGTCATCGACCGACTGATCGAGAGCGAGGGACGGGAGCTCTTCAACGTCTGGTACTTCCACCGCAACCGCTCGGGCCTCGAGCGGCTCCTCGCCCTCGAATCGGTGTACCCGGGCGCCGGTGACGCCGGCGCGCACGCGGGTCAGATCTGCGACGCCGACGCGCCCACGCACTTCCTCGCCCACTGGGCACGCGACCGCGGTCTCGTGCCGGTGGCCGAGGCGATCCGCCGCCTGACGTCGCAGCCGGCCGCCACGCTCGGCCTCGTCGGGCGCGGGACCGTGGCCGCCGGCAACTACGCCGATCTCAACGTGGTCGACCTCGACGCGCTCGACTGGGGCTACCCCGAGTACGTGAACGACCTGCCCGGCGGGGGTGGCCGGCTCCGGGTGCGGGCTCGCGGGTACGCCGCGACGATCGTGAACGGCGAGGTGGTGACCGAGCAGGGTGAGACCACCGGCGCCCGTCCCGGCCGGGTGCTGCGCGAGTTCCAGCGGGCCTGAGCGCGTCGTCGCGGGATTCTCCGCGCGGGTGTCGAGAACGGGCGGCCGGCTCCGTCCCAGGGTACGAGCGGGCACCCGGCCCGCCCGAGCACCGAGGAGCACCGACATGAAGTACCTGCTGCTGAAGCACTACCGCGGTGGGCCGACGCCCGTCGTCGACCTCCCGACCATCGACCGCTGGGCGCCGGGTGAGTTCGACGCCCACGTGCAGTTCATGCGCGACTTCGCGACCCGGCTCGAGCAGAGCGGCGAGTTCGTGGCCGCCGATGCGCTCGCGCCCGAGGGCACGTTCGTCCGGTACGACGGCGAGGGCCGCCCGCCCGTGACCGACGGTCCGTTCGCCGAGACCAAGGACCTCATCGCCGGCTGGATGATGATCGACGTCGACTCCTACGACCGGGCGCTCGAGCTCGCCGGCGAGCTGTCGGCCGCACCCGGACCCGGGGGCGAGCCGATCTACGAGTGGCTCGAGCTGCGGCCGGTCATGAGCGAGCCGCCCACGGTCACGGAGTGAACGACTCCGAGCTGCGGGCACTCGTCCCCGCGGTCATCGGCGTCCTCGTCCGGCGCGGCGCGGACTTCGCGTCGGCCGAGGACGCCGTGCAGGAGGCGCTGATCGCGGCGCTCGCCGCCTGGCCCGCCGATCCACCGCGCGACCCGAAGGGCTGGCTGGTGACCGCGGCGTGGCGCCGCCACGTCGACGCGATGCGTTCCGAGGGATCACGACGGGCGCGTGAGCAGACCGTCGACGCCGAGCCCGCACCGGGCGAGGTCCCGGCGGGCGACGACACCCTGCGCCTCTACTTCCTCTGCGCGAACCCGGTCCTGCCCGAGAGCGCGGCGGTGGCGCTGACGCTGCGGGCGGTCGGTGGCCTCACCACGAAGCAGATCGCCACCGCCCACCTCGTGCCCGAGGCGACGATGGCCCAGCGCATCAGCCGGGCGAAGCGCCGGATCGCCGGCGTGCCGCTCGACCAGCCGGGTGATCTCGGCACCGTGCTGCGCGTGCTCTACCTCGTCTTCAACGAGGGGTACGGGGGCGACGTCGACCTCGCGGCCGAGGCGATCCGGCTCACCCGTCAGCTCGCGGCGCTCACCGACGAGCCGGAGGTGCGCGGCCTGCTCGCGCTGATGCTGCTGCACGATGCCCGGCGCCCGTCCCGTCGTGACCCTCAGGACCGGCTCGTCCCGCTCGCCCGGCAGGACCGGTCGCAGTGGGACACCGATCTCATCGTCGAGGGCGTGGCGATCCTGCAGGGCGCCCTCGCGCAGGACCGGCTGGGCGAGTACCAGGCGCAGGCCGCGATCGCCGCCCTGCACGCGGACGCGCCGGCCACGGCCGAGACCGACTGGGTCCAGATCGTCGAGTGGTACGACGAGTTGCTGGTGATCACCGGCAGTCCGGTCGTGGCGCTCAACCGCGCCGTCGCGGTGGGCGAGGCCGACGGCGCGCCCGCGGGGCTCGCGGCGCTGGCGGCGGTCGACGCCTCGGTGCCCCGGTACGCGGCCGTCGCCGCGTACCTGCACGAGCGGGCCGGCGACGTCCGTCGCGCGGCCGATCTCTACGCCGAGGCGTCACGCAGTGCGACGAGCGTGGCCGAGCGGGATCACCTCACCCGGGAGGCGGCGAGGGTCCGTGCCGCCGGAGCGGGCCGCGGTGGGCCGGCCGTCGGGTCCGACGTGGCCGAGTGGAGCTGAGGGGACTCGAACCCCTGACCCCTTCCATGCCATGGAAGTGCTCTACCAACTGAGCTACAGCCCCCTGAGGGAGCGATCAACCTAGCAGCCACCCCTCCGCGGACCGGGACCGGTGGGTCCCCGGTCACGGTCGGGACCTCGGTCCCTGGTCGGGCGGACCGCAGTGGTCGACGCTCCTCCGATGACGAGCGCGACGGCCACCCGGGCGCCCCGGATCGAGGGTCGCGTGCGGCTCGCCTCGGGCCGCGACCTCGGCTTCGCCGAGTACGGCGACCCGACCGGTCGGGCCGTGCTCTGGTTCCACGGCACCCCGGGTGGTCGGCGGCAGATCCCACCGGCGGCGCGCGTGGCTGCGGACGAGCTCGACGTACGACTGGTCGCGCTCGAGCGGCCGGGCATCGGCGCGTCGAGCCCGCACCTCTACCCGAACGTCCTCGGCTGGGCGGCGGACGTGGAGGAGGCGGCCGACCGGCTCGGCGTGGGCCGGTTCGCGTGCGTCGGGCTGTCGGGCGGTGGGCCGTACGTGCTCGCGTGCGCGCACGAGCATCCCGAGCGGATGACGATGGGGGCGGTCCTCGGCGGGGTCGCACCGTTCCGTGGGGACGACGCGATCGGCGGTGGCCTGGTCGGCGTGCTCGCCCCGATCGCGCCCGCGGTCGGCGCGTTGCGCGTGCCGCTCAACCTCGCGTTGTGGGCTGCCGTGCAGTGCGTGCTCCCCGCGCGCTCGCTCGTCTTCGACGCGTACGTCCGCACCTCGCCCGAGGGTGACCGCCGGGTCTTCGGCCGGCCGGAGATGAAGGAGATGTTCCTCGACGACATCGCGCGTGCGGTCCGGCGGGGCGTCGGCGCGCCGCTGGCCGATCTCGTGCTGTTCGCCCGCGAGTGGGGCTTCTCGCCACGGGGGCTCCGGGTGCCGATCCGGCTGTGGCACGGCGACGCGGACCCGATCGTCCCGCTCGGGCACGGCGAGCATCTCGCCTCGCTGATCCCGGACGCGGAGCTGCGGGTCCGGCCGGGGGAGAGCCACCTCGGCGGGCTCGACGCGGCCGAGGAGGTGTTCGCCGAGGTCCTCGCGCTGTGGCCGGAGGGTGGGCTCAGCCCGGCGTGATCCCGACGAAGGCACCGAGCTCGCGTGCGGCCACGTCGAAGAACTCGGTGTTCGCTTCCACGACGTTGTGGAACTGGCCGAACAGCTCGAACGACACCAGCCCGAACAGCGCGCTCCACACCGTGAGGGCCCGCACGATCGTCGTGTCGTCGACGCCGGCGAACGTCTCACGGAGGCGGGCGACGTCGGCCCGCACCGGGCGGGGGAGCGGACCGTGCCGCCCGGTCGTCGCGATCGCGCCGGCCGCCGTCGCGTCGATCAGGAGTTGGACGAGCACGAGCGCGACCCGCGCCGCGGGCACGATCGTGTCCTCGGGCGCGCGGTAGCCCGGGACCGGGCTGCCGTAGATCAGCGCGTACTCGTGGGGGTGCTCGAGCGCCCAGGCCCGCACGCTGCGGCACACGGTGAGCCACCGCAGCGGGAACCGGTCGGCCCGGAGACCGGCCACGGCCTTCTCGACCTCGGCGCCGAGTGAGTCGTACGCGTCGACGATGAGCGCGGTGAGCAGGTGGTCGCGGCTCGGGAAGTAGCGGTAGACGGCCGACGACACCATGCCGACGTCGCGGGCGACCGCACGGAGCGAGAGGCCGGCGGCCCCGTGCTCGGCGAGCTGCTTCCGACCGGCGTCGAGGATCTCTGCGGTCAGCTCGGCGCGGACCCGCGCCCGGGTGGAGGTGGCGGTCATGGACCCATCCTGCCGGAATCCGAGAGCAATGGCAAGAAACGAGAGCAGTGCTCTTGACAACGGCACCCGCGTGCGCGAACAATGACCGAGAGCGAGAGCAGTGCTCTCGAAACGGGATCCGGACACGGATGCAGCAACGGAGGGTCGGAGATGGGCAAGCACGTGATCGTCGGAGCGGGTGCGGTCGGGCGGGGAGTGGCGGCCGAGCTGGCCGCCGCCGGCCACGAGGTGGTGATCGTCTCGAAGTCGGGGCGGACCCCCGGCGTGGCGGGTGTGCGGGCCGTCGCGGCCGACGCCACGGACGCCCCTGCGCTGCGGGACATCGCCCGGGGTGCGGTGACCGTCTACAACTGCGCCAACCCGCCGCACTACCACCGGTGGGCGAGCGAGTGGCCGCCGCTCGCCGAGGCGATCCTCGGCGCGGCGGTCGCGAACGGCGCCGACCTGGCGATCATGGGCAACCTCTACGGCTACGGCGCGGTCACCGGCCCGATCCGGCCCGACACGCCGCTCGCCGCCACGGGCGGGAACGGCCGGATCCGTGTCGCGATGTGGGAGGCCGCGCTGGCGGAGCAGGCGTCCGGCCGCATCCGGGTCACCGAGGCGCGTGCGTCCGACTTCATCGGTCCCGAGTCCGGTGCGCAGGCGCACCTCGGTGACCGGGTGATCCCGCGGGTGCTCGCAGGGAAGTCGGTCAAGGTGTTCGGCTCGCTCGACGCGCCGCACTCGTGGACGTACGTGCCCGACGTCGCCCGGACCCTGGCCGTGCTCGGCACGGACGACCGGTCGTGGGGGAGGGCGTGGCACATGCCGACCGGCCCGGCGCTGAGCCAGCGCGCCGCGATCGCCTCGATCGCGGCTGCGGCCGGGGTCCCGATGCCGAAGGTGTCGGCGTACTCCCGCGGGACGGTCACCGCGCTCGGGACCGTCGTGCCGCTCGTCCGCGCGCTGAAGGAGGTGCTCCCGCAGTTCGAGCACCCGTGGGTCATCGACGCGTCCGAGACGACGGAGACGTTCGGCCTCGAGCCCACCCCGTGGGACGAGTGCGTCCGCGCCACCCTCGCCGCGTACACCGCCACCGCGACCGCCGCCTGACGTCCGATGTCCGATGTCCGTCGACCCGGGCAGGAGCAGGTCAACGGCCATCGAACGGGTCCGGGCCGGGAAGGGGCGCGCCGGTAGCCTCGACCCCGATGGACGACATGCCGCAGTTCCGGTACGACGCGCGCCTCGCGAACGAGATCGAGGGGCGCTGGCAGGACCGCTGGGAGGCGGAGCGCACGTTCTGGGCGCCCAACCCGACCGGGCTGCTGTCCGAGGGCGCCGACGCGGTCGCCGGGCGCGAGCCGCTGTTCGTCCTCGACATGTTCCCGTACCCGAGCGGCAAGGGTCTCCACGTCGGCCACCCGCTCGGCTTCATCGGCACCGACGTGTTCGCCCGGTACCAGCGGATGAACGGGAAGAACGTCCTGCACGCGATGGGCTACGACGCGTTCGGGCTGCCCGCCGAGCAGTACGCGGTCGACACCGGCCAGCACCCACGCGTCACCACCGAGGCGAACATCGCGAACATGCGCCGGCAGCTCCGGGCGCTCGGCCTCGGCCACGACCCGCGCCGCGGCGTGTCGACCACCGACGTCGCGTACTACCGGTGGACGCAGTGGATCTTCCTGCAGATCTTCGAGAGCTGGTACGACGAGGACGCCGACCGCGCCCGT
>WBZN01000062.1_pt2 | contig 83119 bp, 83 predicted proteins | sample 5204281 | NCBI WGS metagenome assembly WBZN01 (sample SAMN12344347, study PRJNA552823) | activated sludge metagenome | biome: Activated sludge suspended growth; feature: Nitrification reactor; material: Wastewater; isolation source: activated sludge from nitrification reactor of wastewater... | reverse complement strand
CAAGACCATTGACGAAGATCGAAGAGCAGGACACGATCACATCAACCGCTCAGGCAGATCCACTTATCCCGAAGAGAAATCTGTCCAAACAAGCGGAGCCAGCGCTCTTCATCGTTCTTCACAGTCCCCTCGATGTCCGCCTGTTAGCCTGCGCGCCCTTCGGCAGCGGGCACCGAAGCGAAATCATCTTCTGCCTCGCCCGCGGGCAGCGAGGAGTCCGGCAATGAATGGCGCGTTCGTATCTGGGGCATTGATCCTGAACATGGTGTTGGCGGCAGCGGCGCTGGCGCAAACCCCGGCGGCCGCACCGGCCGGGCAGCAGCCGGCAGCGCCGCCCGCAACGGCGACAGCCGCTTCCGCGCCTGCGTCTGCGGCGCCATCGGCAGGAACCGAGGAAGGACTGGCCGCGGTCTACACGGACAAGCTTGCCGGCCACAAGACGGCGAGCGGCAAGACCTACGATCCAGACAAGCTGACGGCCGCACACAAGACGCTGCCCTTCGGCACCCGCGTGAAAGTCACCAACAACAAGAACGGTCGCACCGTGCAACTGCGCATCACCGACCGCGGCCCGAAGCAGCCGGATCGCGTCCTCGACATCTCGCGCCGCGCGGCCCGTGCGCTCGGCATCCCGCACCACGGAATGGCGAAGGTCACCGTCGAGGTCGTGAACTGAAATTGGAGCCGGCCAGAATTGGACATAAGTACCGCGATTCGTCGGCGCGGCCTCCTGAAATCCGCAACGCTGGCGTCGTGGCACGCGCGCGTGTATGTTCAACCTCAACGCGTGTCGCGGGTGACGAATGCACTGCCGCCACACCATCAACAAATCGGGGAGTCACACAATGACGAGGTTCCGTTCCGTTCTGTCCATCATGAGTGCGGCCTTGCTGTTCGGCTCGCTGGCGCAAGCCGCCGGGTCCGACACCGCGGCCGCTGAATTGCAGCGTGCTCGAGTGTCGGCGGATGCCAAGCTGCATCCACTGCTGCGGGTGATCGCCGGTGCTCAGCGCGATGCGCGTTCGCGTGAGAACCTGCTGCGCCGCATGCCGCAGCTGGCCGGTCCCGACGTCGCGATCAACGTCGTCGTCGATGGAGATGCGCGCGCGGTTGCCAGCCAGCTGAGATCACTCGGCATGGCGAATCCGCGCGTGTTCGGTTCGATGGTGTCGGGCCGCATGGCCGTGTCGGGCCTGAAGGCGGCCGCCACGTTGTCGGGCGTCCACACGGTGAGGCCCGCGCTGGCTCGTACGCATTCGGGCCTGGTGAATTCCCAGGGTGATCGCGCGCAGCGTTCCTCCGTCGCCCGCATGCAATTCGGCGTCGATGGCCGTGGCGTCAAGGTGGGCGTGTTGTCCGACAGTTTCACGTGCCTGCAGGGGCCGATCTTCCCGGACCAGCCGTTCACGACGATGGCGGACGACATCCGCAATGGTGATCTGCCGGCGAACACGAAGGTCCTCAGCGAGCAGTCGCCTTGCAGCGGCGCCGACGAGGGTCGCGCCATGGCGCAGATCATCCATGACGTGGCGCCGGGCGCGTCGATCATGTTCCATACAGCTTTCAACGGCGAGGCTGACTTCGCACAGGGGATCATCGATCTTGCGGATGCGGGCGCCAACATCATCGTCGATGACGTCGGCTACTTCGATGAGCCGATGATGCAGGATGGCATCGTGGCGCAGGCGGTGGATGCCGTGAAGGCCCGTGGCGTCGCCTACTTCTCCTCGGCCGGCAACGATGCGCGCGCCTCGTATGAATCCGTCTGGCGCAGTTCGAAGAGCGTCGGCGCATCCGGGCTGCGGCACAATTTCGCGAGCTCCGGCAAGCCGGACCCGCTGCAGACCATCACGCTCACCAACGGCGCGCTGGAAGCGGTGTTCCTCAACTGGGACCAGCCCTTCCGTTCCACCGGCGGCAAGGGATCCCGTTCGGACGTCGACATCATCTACTACGACATGAAAGGCGAGGTCATCCCGATTTGCGATGACAACCTGCAGCCCGCGGTTTGCCAGTTTCCCGGCGCCACGTCCAATATCGGCGGCGATGCCTTCGAAGAGGGCGACATCGTCAATACCAGCGGGCAGGACGTGCAGGTACAGCTGAGCATCGAGCTGTACGCCGGACCGGCTCCCGGTTACCTCAAGTACATCTACTTCGCCTTCGGCGATGGGGAGCTGTTCGTCGATGAGTACGATACGCAGAGCGGCTCATCCTTTGGCCACCCGGTAGCCCGAGGAGCAATGGCCGTCGGCGCGGCGGCCTGGTACAACACCGCCCCATGGAACGTGCCGTTCCATCCGGAATGCCGTCCCGCCTGCCTTGAGACCTTCTCCTCGGCGGGCGGCTCGCCGGTGTTCTTCACGCCAGCCGGCAACCGCCTCGCACAACCGCAGATCAGGCAGAAGCCCGAGGTGGTGGGTCCGGATGGGGGCAATACCTCGTTCTTCTATTCGATCTACACGCCCACCGTGCCGGGCTCGACCGAGCCGGATCAATATCCGAACTTCTTCGGTACGTCGGCATCCGCGCCGCACGTGGCGGCGCTGGCTGCCCTGATGATCGACAAGGCGCATCGACACAACAAGACGCTCACGCCGGATCGCATCTACGGCATCCTCGAACAGACCGCGCAGGATATGACGCTGAGCGCAGCGCGCACCATCGGTCCCTTTCCGTTTCCCTTCGGCGGCAAGGGCTTGGACTACGACTCAGGCTACGGTTACGTGAACGCGTTGGCGGCGCTGGCCGCTGTCGGCAACTGACGCTGCCGATCCTTCCAGGCATGCAGCCCGGCCGAAAGGCCGGGCTCTTTCAAGGGTGACCAGGCTGAAGTCAGCCACCACCCCAGACTTCCGCCGGACAGTCGATGTTTCCGCGCGCGTATTGAACCCGCTGCGCGCGATCTCCCAGCAGCAGCACCGGGCCGTCGAGGTCCACGACCTCGCAATGCTGTCCGACGAGGAAGGCCGGCGCCATGGCAAGCGAAGTCCCCACCATGTTGCCCACCATCAGCCCGAGGCCGAGCTCGCGTGCCTCGCGCACCATGGCCAGTGCCTCGGTGAGTCCGCCGCACTTGTCGAGCTTGATGTTGATCACGTTGAACCGGCCTTTCGCGCGGCGCATGTCGTCCAGATCCTGCACGCTTTCGTCCGCGGCCACCGGGATCGGGCTGCGAAGCTCCGCCAACGCAGGTTCCGTGCCCACGCGAAAAGGTTGCTCGATCAGCGCGACGCGAGCCTGTACCAGCACGGGCAGCAGTTCATCGAAGTGCCGGCGGCTGAATCCCTGGTTGGCATCCACTCCCAGCCAGACCTCCGGTCGCACTGCGCGCACCGCCGCCACTCGCGCGGCATCCGCCTCGTCACCGAGAAGCTTGAGCTTGATGGCACGCGCATCGCCATAGGCGCCGGCGCTGCGAGCCATCGACTCCGGTGATTGCGCCCCAATGGTGTAGGTGGTCAGCAGCGGCCGGGGCTTCGGCATACCTGCGAGTTGCCAGACCGGTTGGCGCATCCGCTTCGAGGCAAGGTCCCACAATGCGCAGTCGAGCGCATTGCGCGCACCGCCCGCCGGCAGGAGCTTCTGGATCCGCGGCGCATCCAGACCGCTGGTGATTCCCTCGCGTAGCTCCTCCAGCTGCTTCAGCATGCCTGCCGGCGTCTCGCTGCGGTAATCCACCCCAGCCGCTTCCGCGTACCCCGTGCGCCCATCCGCGTCCTGCAATCGCAGCAGCACGACCTCCAGGGTCTGCATCACGCAGCCGGTGATCCGGAAAGGCTCGCGCAGCCGCCAGCTCTCGATCTCCACCTGCAACGACAGCGGACCCGGCACCGCCGGCGAAGCGACATCTGTCCCTCGCATGGTGTCTCCTTGGGAAAACCAGTTTCGCTCGCCCACCAAGGATGATACTTTGAAAGCTGATTTCCGCGAGATCAACAATCACACACGGCGGATACCAGCATGCAGGGAATCGATCCGGCGCATCGGCGCGTCATCCTCGCCTCGAGCCTCGGCACCGTGTTCGAATGGTACGACTTCTACCTGTACGGCTCGCTGGCCGCGATCATCTCCAAGCAGTTCTTCGCCGGCGTCAACGAGACCACCGGTTTCGTGTTCGCGCTGCTCGCCTTCGCCGCGGGCTTCGCGGTCAGGCCATTCGGCGCGCTGGTGTTCGGGCGGCTCGGGGACCTGGCCGGCCGCAAGCACACCTTCCTGATCACCATCGTGATCATGGGGCTTTCCACGGCGCTGGTCGGCATGCTGCCGGGCTTCGCGCAGATCGGCATCCTGGCGCCTGCCGCTCTCATCCTCCTGCGGCTGCTGCAGGGACTGGCGCTCGGCGGTGAGTATGGTGGCGCGGCGACCTACGTGGCCGAGCACGCACCGGATGGCAAGCGGGGCCTGTACACGAGCTGGATCCAGACCACCGCCACCCTGGGGCTGTTCCTCAGCCTGTCGGTGATCCTCATCTGCCGGCTCGCGCTCGGCGATGCGTTCGAGACCTGGGGCTGGCGCATTCCATTCCTGCTCTCGCTGCTGCTGCTCGCCGTCTCGGTGTACATCCGTCTGCAGCTCGCCGAGTCGCCGGTGTTCCTCGAGATGAAGGAGGAGGGCACCCACTCCCGCGCGCCGCTCACCGACGCCTTCACCGATGCCGGCAACCTGAAGCTGGTGCTGCTGGCGCTGTTCGGCGCCACGGCGGGCCAGGCCGTGGTCTGGTATGCGGGCCAGTTCTACGCGCTGTTCTTCCTCACCCAGGTCCTCAAGGTGCCCGCGCAGCCGGCGAACCTGCTGATCGCGGGCGCCCTGCTTCTGGCCGCACCCTTCTTCATCCTGTTCGGCTGGCTGTCGGACCGGATCGGCCGCAAGAAGATCGTGCTGGCGGGCTGCCTGCTCGCGGTGCTCACGTACTTTCCGCTGTTCAAGGCGATCACGCAGGCGGCGAATCCCGCCATCGCCGCCGCCTCGGCGAACCATCCCGTGACGGTGCAGTCGGATCCACGGCAGTGCAGCTTCCAGTTCGATCCGGTGGGCAAGAAGCGCTTCACCAGCGCCTGCGACATCGCCAAGAGCGCGCTCGCCAAGGCCGGTGTTCCCTATCGGGTGATCGATGCGCCAGCCGGCGCGGGCGCCACCATCCACATCGGAGACCGGCCGCTCGGCGTCTTCGATGGCAGGGCCATGCCGGCCAGCGAGTTCAAGTCGGCCTCCGACGCATTCGGCAAGACGCTCACGGCGGAGCTCAAGGCCGCCGGCTACCCGGCAAGTGCTGACCCGGCGCTGATCGCCTATCCACGACTCCTGGGACTGTTGTTCGTGCTGGTGCTGTACGTCACCATCGTCTATGGGCCGATCGCGGCATGGCTGGTGGAGCTGTTCCCGGCGAGGATCCGCTACTCGTCCATGTCGCTGCCCTACCACATCGGCAATGGCTGGTTCGGCGGATTCCTGCCGACGGTTTCCTTCGCGGTGGTGGCCATGACAGGCGATATCTACGACGGGCTGTGGTACCCCATCGCCATCGCCGCCCTGACGGTGGTCGTGGGCGGACTGTTCCTGCCGGAAACGCACCGCCGGCCGTTGCGTTGACAGGCGGGGTGGAAAAGGCGGAAATCCATGGGGGTTCACGCTTCTTGACGGATCTGCCGGGCGTTTGACGGAACCGCAGGGCATCCGGGCCGGTCCAAATTCCGTGTCATCTCAACGGGAGAAGGCCATGAACGGGCGAACGATGCGGCAGGCGGGAATGTGGAGCGTGGTGGTCGCGGCACTGGCGCTGGGTGCTTGCCAGACGCTGCCCAGGATCCGTACCGAGACCGCGCCGGGAGCAGATCTGGCCCGCTACCACACCTACGATTTCTACGACAAGCCCAGCACCGACCGGCGCGGCTACAAGACCATCACCACCCGCACCATCGAAGATGCCGTGGATCGCGAGATGCGCCTGCGAGGCTACGTGCGCAGCGCCGACAATCCCGATCTCAAGATCAACTTCAACATCGCCAGGCGCGACAAGGTGACCACACGCCCGGGCCCGAGCGTGGGCTTCGGTTACGGGTGGGGCGGGTGGCGCTCGCATTACGGCTATGACCTCGCCTTCATGGGCCGCGACGTCGAGACAGTCACCGAAGGCACGCTCACCATCGACGTGGTCGATCGCGCGAAGAACGAACTGATGTGGACGGGCTCGGCCTCGCGCACGCTCGACAGCAAGGTGCTCGACCAGCCGCGCCCGGCCATCGATCAGGCCGTGAACCTCATCTACGCGAAGTTCCCCGGCGGCAAGACCACAGCGATGTGAGGGGCGTCGGCGCGGCGCGAGCCCGCAGCGCTACTTGCGGGGATTCAGCGCTGCTCGCAGATCAGCCACCGTGACCATGAGAGTCATCGAGTCAAGTGGTGACTCGTGAAGCCCCAGCCGCAAGTAGAACGCTTTGGCATCCTCCGACAATGCATGCACGAGCATGCCGCGGATGCCGATGGCGTCGGACGCCGGGCTAGTCCCCGTGCCAAGGCGCCTTGCTCTGCATCGACCTGGCCAATGCCTTGCTGGACCGTCCGGGGGAGTCCAAAAGCCTCAAGAAGTCCCGGTGAGCCTGGGGGCTGACCACCAGCAGAGCCCGGTCGAGAAGCGCCTCCTCGGCTGCACGACGCGCCGCTTCCAGGACAAAATCCGTGCGTGTCCTGCCGGTCGACTCCGCCGCCCGATCGATCAGATTGCGCTCGGCGGCCGGGATGCGTAGGTTCAGCGTATGGCGGCGTTTGATGGCGATGGGCATGGAGATGCGCCAGATACAGGTGGTCCGACGAGCATAACCAAGGCGTAACGACAATGTCATTACCACTGCATTCGAGCCACCGTGGACCGGCCATCGCCTGGGATGCGGCTCCCGCGCTGCGGCCCTTGCGCAAGCTCTCACCGACGCTGCTCATGGCTGAGTTCGAAGCTGCGCTGGCTACTGCCAGCGGCCAGCGCGCCGCCCAGTGCGTGCACGAGGCCTGGATGCGCGGCGAACCCTCGGTGCGCGTCGAGCCGATGCTGCGCAAGGCGTGGGAGGCGGCATCCTCACCGGTTCCGGACTGGCTGCCGATGACCTACGTCGAGTGGCTGCCGCTGTGCTACGAGGTGTGCGCGCGGTTCTCGGCGAAGCGCCGCGGCCGCAGCAACCTCTACCTCGTGCTGCTGGATTACCGCGATGCCCCGCCGGCGGGCCGCGGCGACGTGGCGGGCAGTGCCCACGGCAGCGAATATGGCGTGTACGTGGGCATGAGCGGCTATGCGCCGGCGCAGCGCTTCGAGCAGCACAAGGCCGGGATCCGCAGCGCCGGGGCGGTGCGCAACCGCGGTGTCGAGTTGCTCGAAGGTCCGGTATCCCACTTGCAGCGCATCCCGCGCGCGGAGGCGGCCGACATCGAGGTGCGCCTGGCCGAGGCGCTCGGCGATGCGGGGTTGTTCGTCAAGGGAGGTCATTGAAGCTCACCGACCTGCGCTACAGATGCCCGGCAACGTTGTCGACTTCGTCGGGGCTGCCGAGGATCAGCGGCGTGCGCTGGTGGATGTCGGTGGGCTGGATGTCGAGCACGCGCTGTCCGGGCGCGCACAGTGACTTGCCCCCGGCCTGCTCGATGATCATGCTCATCGGGTTCGCCTCGTACATCAGGCGCAGCTTGCCGTTGGGCGCCTTCTTCGTCGGCGGATACATGAACACGCCGCCCTTGAGCAGGATGCGGTGCACGTCCGCGACCATCGCGCCGGCGTAGCGGCTGGAGTAGTCCTTGCCCTGCGCCCAGTCCAGATAGCGCTGGTAGCCGGCGGGGAAGCTCTGCCGGTTGCCCTCGTTCACCGAGTAGGACTTGCAGGCCCTGGGGATCTTCATGCCCTGCTCGACGCGCATGAAGGCGCCGATCCCCGGATCGAGCACGAACATGTCCACCCCCTGGCCGAGGGTGAGCACGAACACGGTGGAGGAGCCGTACAGCACGTAGCCCGCCGCGACCTGTTGCGCGCCGGGCTGCAGGATGGACTGCTGCGCGTTGTCGGCGCGGCGGTCGTGCCGCAGGATGCTGAAGATCGTGCCCACGCCGCCGCAGACATCGAGGTTGGAGGAGCCGTCCAGAGGGTCGAACAACACGCAGTAGCGGCGTTCGGCTCCCTTGTCATCGCGCAGGATGACCGGTTCCTCGTTTTCCTCCGAGGCGACGATGGCCACGCCCTCGCGGCCACCGAGCGTGCGCAGCAGCACCTCGTTGGCGATGACATCGAGCTTCTGCTGCACCTCGCCCTGGACATTCTCGCTCCCCATGCTGCCCAGCACGTTCTCCAGCCGGGCATGGCGCACCTTGTCGGCGATGATCTTGGCGGAGATCGACATCGCGGAGAGCACCCAGGAGAGCGTGCCCGAGGCTTCGGGGAAGTGCCTCTGCTGCTCGAGGATGTGCGATTGCAGGGTGGTGATGGCAGGCGTGGAACTGTTCATGCGATGACCTTCAGGTTGGTGTCGATGGCGGCCGCCCAGGCGAGCAGGCCGCCTTCCAGATGTGCGATCCGCGTGCGCCCGTGGCGGGCGGCGATGTGGCCGGCCGCGACGCTGCGCACGCCGCTGCGGCACACGAAGAGGGGGTCGGCGTTCCCGGGAACTTCCGCAAATCGCGCATCCAGTGAACCGACGGGGATGTTGAGCGAGCCGGGCAGGTGACCGGCGGCATACTCGCGCGGTTCGCGAACGTCGATGAGCGCCCACGCGCCGCCGCGAGGCTGCGCAGGATGGAGCCCGGCAGCGGGACCCTGCGATCGGAGCTGGGCGGCGAGCTCGGCCGGCCGCAGGCGCGCGAAGCCGGGCGGATCGGCCAATGGGGAGCGCTCTGGAAGGGCTCGCGGCTGGGGCACGAGGATGCTCGGTGCATCCCCGCACACGGCGCAGTCGGGGCGCCGGCGCGTGGTGAATTCCTGGAATCGCATGGCGAGCGAGTCATAGGTGAGGAAGCGCCCCGTGAGAGGCGTGCCGAGTCCCAGGATGAGCTTGATCGCCTCGGTGGCCTGCAGGCTCCCGAGCACGCCCGGCAGCACGCCCAGGACGCCGGCTTCCGCGCAGTTGGGCACCACCCCGTCCGCGGCATTGGGAAACAGGCACCGGTAGCAGGGTCCCTGGCCGGGAACGTACACCATCGCCTGGCCCTCGAAGCGGTGGATGGCCGCCGACACCCACGGTTTGCCGAGGATGACGCAGGCATCGTTGGTGACATATCGCGTTGCCAACCGGTCACTGCCGTCGAGCACGAGGTCGTACCCAGCGAAGACGGCCAGCGCGTTCTGCGCTTCGATGCGGCAGGGTAGCGGCGCCACTTCGATGTCCGGGTTCTGTGCGCCGAGCCGGCGCGCCGCGGCCTCCACTTTCAGCCGTCCCACGTCCGCATCCTCGAACAGGATCTGCCGGTGCAGGTTCGAGCGGTCCACCCGATCATCATCCGCGATGCCTATCCGGCCGACGCCCGCGGCGGCGAGGTACATGGCGGCGGGGCAACCCAGGCCACCGGCGCCCACCACCAGCACGCGCGCACGCTTCAGGCGCCGCTGGCCCTCGGGGCCGATCTCCGCCAGCAGCAGGTGGCGCTGGTAGCGCTCGAGTTCGGAAGGCTGCAGCAGGTCGCTCATCGCGGCGGACTCATACGCCGAACTGCAGCGCCGCGAGGCGCGCGTACAGCGGACTTTCCTGCAGGAGCGAATCGTGCGTGCCGATGGCGGCGATGCGGCCGTGATCGAGGACCACGATGCGATCCGCCGACAGCACCGTGGCGAGCCGGTGGGCGATGATGAGCGTGGTCCGTCCGCGCATCAGCTCATCCAGCGCCCGCTGCACCAGACGTTCGGATTCGGCGTCCAGCGAACTGGTCGCCTCATCGAGCAGCAGGATGGGCGGGTCCTTGAGGATGGCCCGGGCGATGGCGATGCGCTGGCGCTGGCCGCCGGACAGGCGTGTGCCGCGCTCGCCGAGGAACGTGTCGTAGCCTTGCGGCAACCGGCGCAGGAATTCATCGGCCGCGGCGGCCCGTGCGGCCGCCTCGATCTCGGCATCCGTGGCATCGGGCCGGCCATAGCGGATGTTGTCACGCGCGCTCGCGCCGAACAGCACCGTCTCCTGCGGCACGAGGCCGATCTGCCGGCGGATGGCCTGGGGGTCGGCCTGGTCGAGTGCGATGCCATCGAGTTTCACGTGCCCGCTCTGAGGGTCATAGAAGCGCAGCAGCAGCGCGAAGGAGGTGCTCTTGCCCGCGCCCGACGGTCCGACCAGCGCCACCGTCTCGCCGGCCCGCACGGCCAGCGTGAAATCCTGCAGCGCCGCGCTCTCCGGGCGTGAGGGGTAGCGGAAGCTCACCGACTCGAAATCGATGGCGCCGCTGATGCGGGCGGGCAGCGGTGCTGCGGACTGCGGCGCCCGCAGGGCTGGTTCCGCCCGCAGCAGCTCCGCGATGCGCTCCATCGCGCCGGCGGCGCGTTGCACCTCGCCCCACATCTCGGTGAGCGAGGCGGCGGCGATGCCGACGATGCCGGCATACATCAGGAACTGGCCGAGCTGGCCGCCCGTCATCCGGCCCGCCAGCACATCGTGTGCGCCCATCCACAGCACGAAGGTGATGCCGCCGAACACCAGCGCCGTGCCAGCCGCCGTCAGCCAGGCGCGCATGCGCGTGCGTCGCACGGCGACGCTGAAGCTTGCCTCCACAGCCTCACCGTAGCGGCGGCTTTGCAGGTCCTCCAGGGTGAAGGCCTGCACCGTCTGGATGGCGTTGAGGGTTTCGTCAGCGAGGCTGCTGATGTCGGCGATACGGTCCTGCGATTCGCGCGAGAGCTTTCGTACCCGCCGCGCCACCATGACCAGCGGCAGGACCACGAGCGGAATGCCCACCAGGATGATGCTCATCAGCTTGGCGCTGGTCAGGCCCAGCATGATCAGCCCGCCGATGAGGTTGAGGCCCGAGCGCAGCGTGATCGACAGGTTCACCCCGGCGATGGCCTGCACCAGGGTCGTGTCGGTGGTGAGCCGCGAGAGGATCTCGCCGGTGCGCGTCACTTCGTAGAAGGTCGGATCCATGCGTACCACGCGGCCATAGACGGCGCTGCGCAGGTCGGCCACCACCCGCTCGCCCAGCCAGGAGACGAGGTAGAAGCGCAGCGCCGCGAAGGCGCCGAACACCAGCGCGGCGGCGAGGAAGCCCAGGAAATACCGGTTGATGGTGGAGGGGTCGTTGGCGGCCAGCCCATGGTCGATGAGCTGCCGGAAGGCAACGGGCATGGCGAGCATCGCGGCGGCTGCGACCAGCAGCGCCACCAGGGCCGCCGCGAGCGTGCCCCGGTAGGGTGCAAGGAAGGGCCGCAGCGCCGCCAGCGGGGTCAGCGAGCGCGAGCGGGGCCGGTCGGCGGTCTTTTCCATGGGTGGATCATCCCATGCGCACGCTCCTCGTGCATCGTGCGCAGCGGGATGTCACGGAGTTTGACGTATCATGAAGGCATCATCTTCCATGGGACCGATCATGCGAAATTCCAGGCGATTGACGCTGACCTTGCTCCTTGGCCTGCTCGCGGCGGGCTGCGCGCCGAAGCCGGCGCCGGCCCCCGGCAACGCGGCGCCCGCTCAACCCGACGCGGCCTCTGCCTGGCCGGGGACCAGCCAGCGCTTCATCGAGGATTACCTCCAGGCGCAGCCCTTCTTCGCCACGCAGTCGGGCCGGCACGAGTTCGACGGGCGGATGCCGGACCTTTCGGGCGATGCCCTGCGGGGCGAGATCGCCAGGCTCCATGCCGCCCGCGATGTCCTCTCCGGTGTCGATCCGGCGCGCCTCGAGGCGCGCCAGCGGCTCGAGCGCGCCGTGCTCATGAACGTGGCGGATCGTGACCTGTTCTGGCTGGAGAAGGCGCGCTGGCCCTTCCGCAACCCGGCGTGGTACCTGGACAAGGTCGACCCGGATGTCTACCTGAGCCGGCAGTACGCGCCGCTGGCGCAGCGCATGAAGGGCTACATCGGCTATGCGCGCGCCATTCCGGCCATCGCCGCCGCGATGCGCGCCAACCTGGCAACGCCCCTGCCGAAGGCCTACGTGGAGTACGGCATCAAGGCCTTCGGCGGCTTCGTCGATTTCTATCGCAACGACGTCCCGAAGGTGTTCGCGTCGGTGGACGATGCCGGCCTGCAGGCACAGTTGAAGGAGGCGAACGAGGCGGCCATCAAGGCCATGCAGGAGCTCACGGCGTGGTTCACGGCGCAGCGCGCGGGCGCCACCGAAGGCTTTGCCATTGGACCTGAGCTGTTCGCGCAGATGGTGAAGGACACCGAGGAAGTGGACGTGCCGGTGGCGCAGATCGAAGCGGCCGGCCAGGCCGACCTCGAGCGCAACACGCAGTCGCTCAAAGTGGCCTGTCAGCGCTTCCAGCCCAAGGCGACCCTGGCCGGCTGCATCGCCCGCATGTCGGCTGACAAGCCCAGGGGCAGCGTCGTCGCCGCGGCGACCGAGCAGCTCAAGGACCTGCGGGCGTTCATCGTGCAGCACCAGATCGTCAGCATCCCGAACGAGGACGAGGCGCGGGTCGCGGCGGCGCCGCCGTACAACGCGGCGAACTTCGCCTTCATCAACGTGCCCGGACCCTATGACAAGGGCGTTGCGGCGGTCTACAACATCGCCCCGCCGGATCCGAAGTGGTCGAAGGCCGAGCAGGCCGACTACATCCCGGGCCGCGATACGCTGCTGATCACCTCGGCGCACGAGGTCTGGCCGGGTCACTTCCTGCAGTTCCTGCATTCCAACGCCAATCCTTCCAAGGCGCTGTCGCTGTGGGTGGGTTATGCGTTCGCGGAAGGCTGGGCGCACTACACCGAGGAGATGATGCTCGAGCAGGGGCTGGGAAAGGACGACCCCGCACTGCAGGTCGCGCAGATCCGGGATGCCCTGCTGCGTGATGTCCGGCTGCTCTCCGCGATCGGGCTGCACACCCATGGCATGAGCGTCGCGGATTCGGAGAAGATGTTCCGCGAGCGCGCCTTCCAGGATGTCGGCAATGCGAGGCAGCAGTCGGTGCGGGGCACCTATGACCCGGCCTACCTCAACTACACGCTGGGCAAGCTGATGATCAGGAAGCTGCGCAGCGACTGGATCGCGAAGCAGAACCTGCCGGCGGGGACGGACGAGAAGACCCGCTGGCGGGAATTCCACGACCAGTTCCTCTCCTACGGCGGGCCACCGGTGCCCCTGGTGCGGCGGGAAATGGTGGGCGAGGGCGGAAATCTGTTGTAACGGCGCCTCGGGCCTCGCGGCAAATCAAGCCTCGCGGTGGATCTCGACGAGCAACCCGCCGTCCAGCCACGCCGCGAGGAAGCCGGCGGCGGCGCGCGGCACTTCGGCTTCGGGCATCACGCGCGTGAGCGCCTCGCACACCTGCGCGAAGCTCGCGCCATCCATCGCCCAGGCCAGCGCCGTGGCCTCCGCGGCGCTGATGCAGCGGAAACGGTTCTGGTACTGCTCCCGCCACAAGAGCCAGGTCTGCTCGCCGCCCGACGAGGTGGGGGAGGGTGCCGCCGCCTGAGGCGCCACGTCCAGCGCCTTCCACACCGCCACCGCATTCCAGGCCAGGCTGACCGTGCGCAGCGCCGGATGGAACACGAAGCGCAACGCGCCCCACTCCGTGTGCTCCACTCCCGCCAATGCCTCGCGGCCGATGGCCGTCGCATCGGCCGCATCGAACACCTCGGTCAACGCCCACTCGAAGCGCGCGAGCTCGGCCAGGATCGGCTGCGCCGACCAGGGTGGTGTGCGGGCGAGATGTTCGGGCAGGCGCTGTCCGTACCAGCGGATCGAGCGCGTGAGGGATGGGTGCGCGGCGATGTAGCCCGCCGCGGCGCCGGCGAATGCCTCATCCCCCAGCGCAAGGTGCAGCTTCGGGAAATTCGCCCTCAGGGCATCGGTGAGCCGGGCGCCATATGCATGGCGGTAGATGGCCAGGCGCTCGGCGGCGCGAAGCGTACCGCCAGGCGTACCGCCAAGCGTACCGCTAGGCGTACCGCCAAGCGTACCGCGCTCCGCGATATCCGCGAGCAGGGCAGGGTCTGCGCCGAGCAGATGCGACTGGAAGCGCTCCTGCAACTCCCGCAGCGACATCAGGCCACCTTCGTCAGGGCCGCCCCGGCCACCTGCCGTGCGCGGTCCAGTTCGGCCACGAGCTCCGGCAGCGCAGGGATGGCATCGTCGCGCTCGATCATCGCGGGCACGGCGCCGAACAGCCTCACCGCCTCGCCATAGAGCTGCCACACGGCCTCGCAAACGGGCGCATCGTGGGTGTCGATGAGGTGATCACCTTCGCGGCTGTGTCCGGCCAGGTGGATCTGGCGGATGCGGCTTCGCGGCAGCGCGCGCAGGTAGGTGAGCGCATCGAAGCCGTGGTTCACGCTGCTGACGTAGACGTTGTTCACATCGAGCAGCAGCGCGCAGTCGGCGCGCTCGGCCACCGCGCGCAGGAACTCCCATTCCGGCATCGAGGACTCGGTGTACTCGAGATAGCTGGACACGTTCTCGAGCAGGATCTGCCGGCCCAGCGCATCCTGCACGCGACCCACGTGCTCGACCACGAGGGCCAGCGTCTCAGCCGTGTACGGCAGGGGCAGCAAGTCATGCATGTTCAGGCCGTTTACGCCCGTGAAGCACAGATGGTCGGAGATCCACGCCGGCTGGATGCGGTCGGCCAGGGTGCGCACCTGCGCGAGATAATGCGCATCGGGAGCATCCACGCTGCCGATCGACAGCGAGACCCCATGGAGCACCAGATCGTAGCGTTCGCGGATGCGCTCCAGAAAGCGCAACGGCTGTCCGCCAGGAACGAGATAGTTCTCCGTGATAGCCTCGAGCCAATCCACCCTCGGCGCTGACTCGAGGAGCGCTTCGTAGTGGACCGGCCGAAGGCCGAGGCCGAAACCGCTGAGCGACATGGAGCCGCCGAAGATGCGCTACTTGTGCTCTTCGTTCTTCGCCTTGGCCTGTGCTGCCTCGCATTCTTCCTTGGACAGCGACACCCAGCCCTGACCCTTGCAGGCGTTCTGCCCGGCGCAACTGTTCTTCGCCGTGGAGCACTCGGAGGTGCCCTTGCAGGAATTCACGCCCTCGCAATGGACCTTGGCGGCGTCCGCGGCGGCAGCCGGCCCCACCAGCCCGGAGGTCATCATCATCGCGGCGGCCGTGGCCAGAGCGGAACCGGTGAGCTTGTTCATGGGCGTCGACCTCTCCTTGAAATTGGCGTGAACAGGTCAGGCGGGCTGACCTCAAGTAGACCCTGCGCACCTGGCATTTGTTGCAGCCGCACCCGACGTTTCGGACCCTCGCGGGAATCCGTCGCAGGCCGGGGGTCGAAATATCCGCCATTCGCCCGGTCAGCGTCAAATCCGGCCGTCCGTGCACGGAACCAGTCGCATTTCGGGATCCGGAGCCTGCCGGGGCCTCTCCGGTCGCGAAGGCAGACCGCCAGTCGGTAAGACCGGGTGTCCGCCCCGCATGGGCTCTAGTATCCTGTTCGCCTGTTCTTTCCGAGGAAGGATGAACCATGCGAATGATCCTGTTGATGGGCGCGGGTGTGCTGGCCGCCTGTGCCGGGCAGCCCACCGAACCCCCCGTGACGCCGGTGGTCAAGGCATCCGAGAGGGCACCAGTCAAGGCGGACGGAACGCTGGACACCAAGGTCCTGGCGGATGCCCGCAAGCTGGGCTACAAGGTGGTGAACGAGAACGGTGAGACGCTGTACTGCCGCACCGAGAACAAGATGGGCTCGCGCGTGGAAAAGGAGACGATCTGTCTCACCCCCAAGCAGATCGACGAGCTGCGCGAGCAGACCCAGCGGAGCCTGGGCAACGTCATGCGCGAGGTCCCCCCGCCTCAGGGCAGATGAAACCTTGATCCTGGCGTGCGCGGCGGTGCCCACCGCCGCGCCTGAGCGAACCCTCATGCTCGACATCCCCGGTGCCCCGCTCCTCGACAAGCAATCGCTGATCGGCGGCTGTCTGCGCCTGCCTCTCAGCGTGGACGCTGCCGCACTGGAACGCGAGGTCGGTGCGCTGCCCAGGGAGATGTGGGGCACGCCGGCGGGCCGGGTGGGCGTGCACCTCGTCGCCGAAGCCGTGTTCCTCCGGGGCCATGCACCTGCACAGGGTGATCTGCCGGTGGAGGACCGGCCGGCGCTCGAGCACCTGCCCACGGCCCGCCACATCATCGAGAAGCTCGTGCCGGCGATGAGATTGCGCTGTCTGCTCGCGCGATTGCCGCCTGGCGCCGTGGTCGCGCCACACATCGACGTCCCGCCGTATTTTGGCAAGTCCCTGCGCGTGCACGTACCCGTACAGACGAACGACCATGCCTGGATGGTGGCGCAGGGACTGTGTTATCGCATGCGGCCGGGCGAGGTCTGGGTGCTCAACAACAGCGCGCCGCACGCCGTGTGGAACGCACATCCCACGCTGAGTCGCACCCACATGATCTGCGACTTCCTGCCCAGCCCCGCCCTGCTCGAGCTGATGAGCCAGGGTGATCGCCATCTCGGTGAGGAGCGACCGGAGGTGGAGCAACGGGTGCAGGCCGCGAGGGGAGCGAGGGCGCCGGGAATGGCGCGAGGCGCTGCGCGGCAAGGATGATCGTCACTCCGCGCTTCGTCTTCCTCCACCTGCACAAGTCCGGTGGCACCTTCGTCAACGAGTGCCTGATGAAGTTCATTCCGGGTGCGCGGCACGTGGGTTATCACCTGCCGCGGCCGATGATCCCGCCGGAGTACGCGCATCTGCCGGTGCTGGGGTTCGTGCGCAACCCGTACAGCTACTACGTGTCCTGGTACGCCTTCCAGCGCGAGCGGCCGCATCCCAACTTCCTGTTCCGCATCCTGAGCGACGAGGGGCGGCTCGACTTCAACGCGACGCTCCGGAACATGCTCGACCTCGGCGCCGGCAGCATCCGGCTCGACCTGATCCTGAGCCTGCTGCCAGCCAAATACAGCAACCAGGGCCTGAATCTGCCGGGCTTTGCGCTCGAGCCCATCCGCGACACGCGGCTGGGGTTCTACACCTACCTGTACCGCTATCTGTACGCGGGCGAGGGGAGCCCGGTGATCGTCGGCCGGCAGGAGCACCTGCGCGAGGAACTGCTGCCCATGCTGGAAAGCGTCGGCGAACCCATTACGCAGGAACTGCGCGAGTTCGTCGAGCGTGAGCTGCCGCGCAATGTCTCGATGCACAAGGCCTATGTGGATTACTTCGATGCGCCGTTGCGCGATCTCGTCGCACAGCGCGATGCCGAGGTGCTCGAGCGGCACCGATACGTGTTCGGCGCCTGAACCAAAGGGGCCGGCTTCGGCTCAGCCGCTGGCTTCGACGAACAGCGAGTAGTACCGCTCGCCGTATCGTGCCTTCGCCACCGCGCTGATCTCGTCCACCTGCAGTTCCGGATGGGTGCTCGCCATGTAGTCGCTGCGCTTGACGGCGCTGAAGCCCGCCTGCTCGAGCACCTTGCGCAGCGTCTCGAAGTCGTAGCCGAACTTATGTGCCTCGAAGGAGTGAGCCGGCTCCGCCCCCGCGCCTGAGTAGGCAAGGAAATCCTCCAGCCGCGTCGGATTCTCCGGCCACCAACTCCAGGTCTCGCGCCGGCTGGCGAAGAAGGCGGCATCGCCGCTCCGGTAGGCCTCGATGCATTGCTCGACGTCGGGCACCACCAGCCGCACGATGCCGCCGGGAACGAGCACCCGCCGGAGCTCCGCCAGGAAGGGCATGACATCGCGCGGGAAGAACAGGTGCTCGAGCAGGTGCGAGACGAAGACGTATTTCACGCTGCGGTCCACGAACGGCAGGCCCCACATCACGTTCACCGACAGGGGCGCCGGGTGGACATCGAGGTTCACCCAGCCTTCCAGCAGGCCTTTGCCGCAGCCGATGTGCAGCTTCGTCTCGCCCGGCCTCTCCGGCGGCGCCAATGCCTGGAGCTGGGGTGCGAGGAACGCAGGTCGCAGCGCAGCAAGTTCGTATCGCAGTGAATCCGTGGCGGCGAGCAGGGCCATCAGGCGCCGCTCGATGCCGATGCCGGTGCGCGCAGCGAGCTGCTCCTCGGCCCAGGGGCCGAAGGCCATGAGATCGCAGCCCATCTCATAGAAGCTGCGGGCGAGCAGGCGCGCATGCTGGCGCGAACGCGCCGTCGCCTCCGGGTCGGCCGTGGAAGTGCCGGCGCCGATGAGCGTTCCGGCGCGCTGCAGGTAGTCGAGGAGCCGCGCCCCTTCCGCACGAGCGGCCTCGGGAAGTTGGTTCAGCGCCGCCGGCGGCGCGGTGGGCTGTGCGAACTGCGACAGCCAGCCGATGAGCGCGGGATCCGAGGTCTCGAAGGCCGGCAACTTGCCCGAGGTCGTGTGCAGCAGCATGCGGCCATTGCGAAAGCGCAGCAGGGCATCGGGGGAGAACAGCAGCTTTGCGCTGCCCTCGGCGGCGTTCATCGCCCCAAGCCCTCGAGGCGGCTCCAGGTGGCCTGCAGGGCGGGCAGGACACGCTGGATGGCCGCTTCGTGCCGCCGCCATTTGTCGGTGGCAGGCGCCGTCAGCGTGTAGCGCGACGGTGGCAGAGGGGCGGCGAGCCGCTGCTGCAGCGATGCGTCCGGCTCGACGCCGAGGAAGCTGCACAGGCGATCGATGCTGCCGCCCGGATCCGCCAGCAAGGCCTCGTAGCTCAGCGATGTCCAGCGTTCCCGCGGGAGCGCCGTGAGATCGTCCAGCACGATGCGGTTGGCGCTGTCCCACTGGAAGGCGGCGATCTCCTCCAGCGGCCGGCCGCTCATCGCCGCCCAGCCGGGTGGCAGGAGCAGCGACCATGGGCCCTCGAAGCCGGGCAGCCCGTTGTAGGTCTTCCAGCGGCCGGACTGCCAGGCATCGATGATGCTGCCGAGATTTCCCTTGGGCTCGCGCCACAGGAAGATGAAACGGGCATCCTGGAAGATGCGGTCGAAGAACGGGATGCGCAGCGCGTTCTTGGGGGTCTTCTCCAGGAAGCGCAGGCCGCGATGCGCAGCCACGGGCCGCCCGTCAGCATCCACGAGCTGCGAGAGGATCCGGTCGATGATCGCGCCGGTCACCTCGTCGCTGGCATGGCCGGCCGTGAGCCTGTTCGAATCCACGCCGGGCGATGCGGGCTGGAGTGATTCGTGCTCCTCCACCAGCCAGTGCGCCTCGCCGCCGACGCTGCAGAACCGCGAGCTTGCCGCCAGCGTCTCGAACAGCAGCGTGCTGCCCGAGCGGGGCGCGGCGACGATGAACACCGGACGGTCGAGCACGGCGGGCCGCCTCGGCGTTGCCAGCGCGTCCCGAGGTCCCTCCGGCACCGACAACAGGGGGCGCAGGATGCGCGCCTCGAACACCGCATGCGCGGCGATGCGGTTGCTGCGCATGAGGATGCCCTCGCCGGCCGTGCGCGACGCCGCCCGGGCCCGGTCGCGCAGCTTGCGGTAGTCGGGCCAGCCCTGTTCGGCTTCACCGAAGAGCGAATAGAGCTGGCGCCAGTCACGGCGGAAGGCATCCACCAGCAGGTGGTACTCGGCGAGCCGTTGCGTGCCGGTGGCGGACTCCTCGGCGGCCGCAAGGTCCGATCGCAGGTCGAGCACCAGGTAGTCGACCTCCCCCGGCGGCATCACCGGCCGCAGCGGCTGCTGCTCGGTGAGCGGCATGGCCTGCACGGCCGGGTCGAACCTGATCTCGCGCGGTGAGCTCGTGCCTTTCTGGCCCTGGCTCACGAGCTGCCAGAACGAGGCGCTGCCCGAGGTGTCGGCGACCAGGTGGATGCGTTCGGCATCCACCGGGTTGTCCACGTGATGCAGGCGCCAGTTGTCGAACACCCAGCATTCGCCGGCGGCCATGTGCACCGATTCCCCGTCGCAGTGGAAGCGCACATCGGGGTGCGTGACGATGGGGATGTGGATGCGGCTGCGGTAGAACCAGTGGTAATTGATGTCCGAGTGCTCGGGCACGCCGTGCGCGGGTGCAAGCTTCAGGAGCCGCGACCGGCTCCACACCACGCCGAAGCTCGCCAGCACCTGCCGCAGGTAGGCTGAGCCCAGCAGGTGTGGAGTGGGCAGCATCCGGCCGCTCACCTCGTCGTTCTCGCCGCCCTCGACGCTGATCAGCCGCAGCGAGGTGTTGCCCTCGACGGCGTTCGGATGCCGTGCCCAGGCGCCAGCCGGGAACGCCTCGACCTCGGCGCGCAGCCTGTCGATGTCGAAGCGGACGGGAATCCGGTAGAAGGGTCTGGGCAGCTTCATCTAGTTCGGCGGATTGCAGCGCTGCAGGAACTGCTCGATGCGGCTGAACAGCTCCACGCTGTTGGCCTCCTTGGTGAAGCCATGTTCCTCGTCCGGCCGGCCGAGGAACTCCACGTTCCTGCCCGCGCCCTGCAGCGCATCGCGAAAGGCGGTGGCCGTCGAGTAGGGCACGACCAGGTCATCGACACCATGGGCGATGAACACCGGTGCGCGGATCTTCTGCACATTGTACAGCGGCGAGCGGTCGCGCAGGTACGCAGCGTTCGCGTAGTCGCCGAAGGCATTGCGCCAGAAGGCGAGTTCCTCGCGCGAGCGTTCGCGCACGAGGTTGTTGGTGCGCACCAGCGGCTGGAAGATCTCCGGCAGGTCGCTCACGCCCGAGACGGTGATCCCGCAACGGTACAGTTCAGGCGTGAGCACCAGGCCCATCATCGCCGCATAACCGCCGTAGCTCACGCCGTAGATCGCGACGCGCGACTTGTCCGCGTAGCCCTGCTGCACCACCCAGTTCACGCCGTCGGTGATGTCATCCTGCATCCGGCCGCCCCATTCGTGCTTGCCAGCCTGCTGGAAGGCCGAACCATAGCCGCCCGAGCCCCGGTAGTTCAGGCGCAGCACGGCATAGCCTCGCGAGGCCAGGAACTGCGAGTCCGGATTCCAGCCGTCATAGTCACGCACTCCATACGGGCCGCCGTGCGGGTTGACGATGAGCGGCAGGTTCTTCGGTTCGCGCCCGGGCGGCAGGGTGAGATAGCCGTTGAGATCCAGGCCGTCGCGCGACTTGAACGTCAGGCTGAGTACCTTGCCCATGGCCTTGGCGTCCACCCAGGGCGCGCGTTCGGAGATGATGCTCACCGATTGCTTCGCATCGTCGTACCTTCATGTTCACGAGGTCGATGACCGCCACGTTCGAGGCGCCGTTGGAGGGGAACAGCACCGCCACATGCGTGCCGTCGGGCGAGATGATCATCTCAGGGTAAGCCAGCGGCTTGAAGAAGTCCGCGACGCCCGGCGGCGTGCCGGCTGCCGGGGCCGTGCCCGGCAGGAGAAACATCAAGGCCAGGCCGAGTGCAAGGCTCCGCATCGTCGCATCCTCCCTGTCGTTCGAATCAAGCCGACTCCACCGCGACCCGGAAATCCCCGATCGCAGCGGTGAGGTCCGCCACGGCGGCACGCTCGGCTTCCGTCAGGTGAGGGTTCCACTGATCGAAGATCAGCACCACGCGGGTGCGATCACTGCGATTCCAGGCTTCGTGGTCGAAGGTGTCGTCGAACACGACCACCTCGCCTTCGCGCCACCGGTGCACCTCGCCGCCCACGTTCAGCGCGCAGTTGTCCGGGATCATGAGCGGCAGGTGCGACACCACCCGGGCATTGGTGACGCCGCGATGCATCACCAGGTGCGTGTCGGGAGTGAACACCGAGAACAACACCTCGGGGCCGTGGTCGCGGATGCGCGCCAGCGGCACGCGGTCGAGCGAGGCGGCGGTGACGGGGCATGCATCGCAGTTGTCCGCGCGGCGCTTGCCGTAGCGATAGAAGTAATATCCGTTCCAGCTCGGCGCGCGCTTCAGTCCCTTGAGGTTCTGCTGCTCCAGGGTATCGCTGTTGAACACGCGCTCCCGGCCGGCATCCGAGCGCAGCACGTTCTCGAGTTCGGCCCGGATGCTCGGGAAGTTGGCTTCCATCTCCTCGATGCCGGGGAACAGGGTCTTGGGGAAGTAGGGCGTGGTCGGCAGCCCGGGAAAGAACAGGAAGGTCGGACCCTGGCGCGGATCGCCCGGCACGGCCCGCGCTTCGTTCATGTACACGGCCAGCGCGTCGCGCACCCGGTCGAGCGATGCCGGGCCGAAGCGGCGCTGCAACGGCTCGAACAGCCGGTCGAATGCCGCGTGCCGCCCTTGGCGCACCGCCCGCACCGCCTGTTCGACCAGGGGCCTGACCGGCGGGGGAGTGGAGTCCGCATTGATCCAGCGACCCTCGCCCTGGGCGTCCTGCAGCGCGCGGGCGTACTGGACGACAGCCTCGTCCTGCTCGCCATTGCGCTCGAGGCTCTCCGCGAAGTGCAGGCGGGCAAGGTGGAAATTCGGCGCGAGTTCGACCGCGCGCCGATGCGCCTGCAAGGCGGCCTGTTCGTCGCCCAGCGCGGATTGCACGCGCGCGAGGTGGTGTTGCGACATCGGATCGGAAGGGTTGCCCGCCACGGCCCTTTCGAGCAGTTCCTGGGCGCGCATCGGCGAGCCCTTTCGCAGCGCGACGAGGCCGAGCACGTTCAGTGCCTCGACGTGTCCGGGTTCGGTCTCGAGGATGCGCTCGAAGGCGCTCTCGGCCTCGTCGATGCGACCCTGACGCAGGAGTTGCTGCGCATCGTTCAGGGAATGCGTCATTGAAAATCGTTCCCGCTTGCAGGGCCGGGCAGGTCCCGGCCGATCGCGCTAGGATACGCCATGGGCATCGGCAATCTCGACCATTTCATCCGCGTCTACGATCATGATATCGAGCCGGCGCTGTGCACGCGGCTGATCCAGAATTTCAGCGCCGCCGAGAATGCGCAGAAGCGCAATGGCAAGGGCGTGCGGGCGGGCCTGGAGGAATCCTCGTGGACCGAGCTGAATGTCTCGCGGCTCGCGCAGCGTGAATTCCTGGCCATGTTCCGCAACTGGATGGACCGCGCGCTCGAGCGTTACAACCATGACGTGGGTCTCGCGCTGCCCATCCCCAACACCGCGCGCAACTCCAACCTCATCCTCAAGCGATACGTGCAAGGCCAGGCGGATCGCTTCCAGCTCCACTTCGATTCCATCTACCACGTGAGCAACCGCTACCTCGTGTTGCTGTGGTATCTCAACGATGTCGAGCGCGGCGGCGGCACGCGCTTTCCCCAGCTCGGCCTCGAGGTGGCAGCGCGGGCCGGGCGATTGCTGGTGTTCCCGCCCTTCTGGATGTACCAGCACGAGGGCGTTGCGCCCGAGTCCAGCGACAAGTACATCATCTCCACCTACCTGCTGTTCGAACAGCCGCAGGTTCAGGCCTCGTAGCTCCAGCGTTGCAGGTAGGGCTGGATGATGGGGATGATGCCGGCGAGTTGCTGCTCGTAGCGGCGCCACTTGCCCACCGCCTTGCTGTTCACCGGCTGCACGACCTGCGAGTAGCTGGGTGTGCTGATGAAGCCACGGTCATGCGCCTGCCTGCCCGGTTGCAGCATGGCATCCGTCCATGGCAGCTCGAGGAATGAGGCAATGGCACGCATCTGCTGCTCGAACTCCGCGACCAGTGTCTCGTAGCGCACCTCGAGGCTGCGCGGGCCGAGCAGCGCGTGCTGCTCGTACCAGAAGTCGAAGGCGCGGCGGTAGCCGGTGGCCAGCGCCTTCACGTCCATGCACAGCATCGCGACATCCGGTGCGCGGAAATGCTGCTGGTAGCAGCTGAGGATCACATCGCAGGGGTGGCGGATCGCCAGCAGCACGGGCGAGTGCGGGAAAAGCCGCCGGATGGCGGGCAGGCGCAGCAGGTTGAGCGGGTTCTTGTCGACCAGACGTTGACCCGCGGACAGCCGGACCTTGCGTCCCACGCGCTGCCAGTAGCGCTCCCGGATGTCCCGCAGTTGCGCCGGGCTCAAGCTGGCCAGCCGGCGGGGATATTCGACGCCCTGTTCGAGGATGTCATCCAGCGCATTCTGCAGGAAGGGCTGCTCGTCCATCGAGGCAAGCGCCGGATGCGCATCCAGGGACAGCTCCAGCAGCGTCGTCCCGGATCGTGGAAAGGCGACGATGAACACCGGGCTCTGCTCCAGCGGCGGCGCATCGTCCTTCGACCAACCTGCAATGTCGTCGGGGTCGGCCGAAAACTGCGTGATGCCCAGCGTGGGCGACCCCCGCGCCGCCCACACCGGCGCAGTGAGCCTGAAACGCTCGAGCTGGGAGCGATGGGCCGCCTGCAACGTGGACCAGGCCTCCTCGTACTGGCCCAGTGCATCCAGCGATCTGGCCAGCGGGTACAGATGCAGATGCTGCTCGGACGCATCGCGGGAGTCCTGCAGCGCCTGGCGATAGGCGGCGCAGGCTTCCTCGTGCCGATCTTCGCGCTGTGCGATCTCGCCCTGGGTCGCGGTGAGTTCGGTGCCCAGTTGCGATGCGGACGGACTCGCATCGAGCTGATCCAGCAGCTTGCGCGCTTCATTGATGCGGTTGGTGCGTTCCAGTACCTGCACCAGGGTCAGCACGGCGAGCGGGTCCGCGCCCGGCTGCTGCGCGGCACCCCGCACGATGGTCTCCGCGCGCGCCACATCGCCAAGCTTCAGCAGCAGGAATCCGGCATGGGCGTTGGTATTGCTGCCGGCGTCGGGCAGCCGCTCCCAGCCCTTCAGCGCCTCCAGCGCCTCATCGGTTCGCAATGTCTCGTAGCAGGCATACGCGTACCGGAAGCGGATCTCGGGATCCTGCGGCGCCTGCGCGACGGCCTTGGCCAGGACCGCGACCGCCGATTCGAAATCCCGCCGGTCGATATGCACGAGACCGAGGTTGAAATGGAAATCGGCGGAGTCGGCGCCGAGAGCGGCCGCGGTGGCGAAAGCAGCAAGTGCCTCATCGAGCTGCTCCGCGCACCGCCGGGCGGTGCCGACGTTCATCCAGTACATCGGTTCCTGCGGGGCCCGCCGGGTGAGCTCCAGGAACGCTTGCTCAGCTTCCGTGAAACGGCCCTGCGCGTGCAATGCGCTGCCGAGCACGGCCCATCCGCCGGGATGTTGCGGTTCGATCGCCACGAATTCCCGCGCGCTGGATTCCGCCATTGGGAAATCGCCCGCGTGCAATGCCGTGCTCGCGCGCTCGTAGCTCAGGGCGGGATCGGAGGACTGGGCGGACATGCCACAAGCATACGACAAACAAAAAGGCCGCGCGGGTTGCCCCGCGCGGCCCAGTCAATGAACAGGTGAGGGAGTTAGAACTTCTGGCTGAAGCTCACCCACCAGCGACGACCGATCGTGTCGTATGTCTGCACGTCGGTGTTCGCGTTGGTCACGTTGTTCTGGTACAGGATCGGCGCCTGTTTGTCGGTCAGGTTGCGCACACCGATCTGCACCTTCGTCTTGGTCGGGAAGCTGTAGCCCAGCGTCGCATCGACGTACACGAACGAGGGGATCTTCAGATCCGGCCAGTCCGCGAAGTCGTTCGGGTTGTTTGCCGCCGCATAGGCCGGATCGTTGGCCGCCTGGCCGCAGCTGTATCCGATCTTGCCGCAGACCGCCGGCTTGCCCAGGGTGACCTTGTCGATGTAGCGCGCCTGGATCAGGCCGTCGAACCCGCCCAATGACCAGCCGATGCCTGCCATGCCACGCCACTTGGCGTAGTTGCCGAACTGCCGGTTGTACGTGCCCACGACGTGCTCCACTTCTGCTCCCGGCGACGGCGTGTTGTCGTACTTGTTGATGCGCGTCAGATCCAGGGAGAACTGGAAGGAGCCGATCCGCGTGTTCTTCAGGGCATACTTCAGTCCGAGGTCGATACCATCGGTCTTCAGTTCACCCAGGTTGAACGTCGGGTTCTGGAACACCAGCACCGAACCTGGTACCGCCGCCCCAGCGCCATAACGGGTCACGAGGCTGCAGAAGGTCGGCGAACCGGTTGCCACGCACTGGTTGATCGAGTAGTTGGAATCCAACTGCGTGATCAGGTCCTCGATCTTGTACTTCCAGTAGTCGATGTCGATGGAGAAGTTCGGCAGCCAGCTCGGATCGTAGACGATGCCCGCGGTGAACACCTTGCCGGTCTCGGGCTTGAGGTTCGCGTTGCTGAGGTTCAGGCCCGTGATCTGGCCGTTCGGCTGCTGGAAGGAGCCATCTCGCGGCACGTTCACGCAGGCCAGCGCCAGGTTCGGGTTCTTGTCCACCGCCGACTGAGTCAGGCCCTGGCAGGGGTCGATGAATGTGACCGAGGTGTTGGCGGGCGCGGCGGAGATGTCGAGGATGGTCGGTACGCGGAACACCTGCGAATAGGTGCCACGGATCAACAGATCGCTGATCGGCCGGTATTCCACCTTGAACTGCGACTTCGTGGCATTGCCGAAGATAGAGTAATCCGAGTAGCGGGTGCCGATGTCGAGGTTCAGGGCCTTCGCGCCCGGGACATCCTTGAGGATCGGGATCAGGAACTCGACGTAGGCCTGTTTCACGTTGTACTTGCCGGAGTTGTTGCCGGTGCAGGCCTCGTTCGAGATTTCGCACTGCAGATACAGCGGCGGCTGCGCGATGGCGACCGTATCTGCCACGTACTTGCCATCCAGCGCGCTGTACTCGAAACCGACGCTCGACTGAACAGCACCCGCCGGCAGGTCGAATACCTTGCCGTTGAGGTCCAGGGCTGCCGCCTTGTAGCGCGAGGTGTTGTTGGTGTTGTAGCTGGCAGCGATGGTGGACAGCGCATCAGCCTGGCCCGGTGCGGTCAAGTTGAAGATGTTCACGGGCGTGCAGGCGGAAATGGGGTTGTCGACCGTGCCGCAGGTCGGCGCGCCCGTGGTCGGATCGAGGAACGAGGGACCGAACGCGTTCGCCAGCTTGGACTTCAGGAGGTAGCCGAACGTCGTTCCGAGCTGGTCGAGCCGGCTGTAGGACAGGTTCAGGTCCCATTCCCAACCGGTCTCGGCGAGCTTGCCTTTGACGCCGGCGTTGATGATCTTGCTGTCGGATACGGCTTCGCTGCGACGATCGCCGAGAGCCGACAGACGCATCATCAGGTCGCCATTGACGCCGCTGATGCCGCCGAAATCCACTCCGAAGGGGTTGTAGATGCTGTCCTTGGAGATGATGACGTCGTCGATCGTAGCATCGAAGGGCAACGGGGCGATCTGGAAACCCGAGTACGTGCGGTTGTACAGCGCGCTGGCATACACATCGACGTAGTCATTGATCTGGTAGTTCACCTTGGTGAATACCGCACCGCGCTCCTGCGGCGTCATCAGCAGGTTGTCGGGCTGGTAGTTGAACCGGTCCGGTGCGCCCGCCCAGCAGCGGTAATCGCCAATTGCGGTGCCGGCAGCGCCGGCAACTCGCGTCACGCTGCCGCAACCTAAAGGGTTGACATCCGGCAGGAAGATGCGCCCGGTCGGCGTGCGGCTGGAACCGCCCTTGATGATGCCGGACGTGCCGCCGTACAGGTACAGCGCGAACTTCGAGAACTCGCGTGCGCCGGCGCTCACCGCCTTCTGCTTGGTGTAGCTGCCGCCGAATTGGAAGCTCAACTTGTCGGTGGAGGTGCCGAACAGCGCGTCGATCGAGTAGTGATCACCATCATTCTTCGAGGTGCGGCCGTAGTCGGCGTTGACCTCGAGCCCGTCTACGTTCTTGCGGGTGATGAAGTTCACCACGCCCGCGATGGCGTCCGAACCGTACACCGCGCCGGCGCCCTCCTTCAGCACCTCGACCCGCTCGATCATGTTGAGCGGGATCTGGTTGACGTCGGTGGCGTCCGAGGCGCCCACGATGCCCACGCGGCGACCGTCCAGCAGAATCAGGGTGCGCTTTGCGTCCAGTCCGCGCAGTTCGATGGTCTGTTCGCCGAAGCCGCCGCCGTTGTTGACGGCCGGGTTGGTGGCCGCGCCTGCGATGCTGGGCAGACGGCTCACCAGTTCGCCTACCGTGGTCACGCCGGATTGCTGGATCGCGGTCTGGTCGATGACGAACACGGGGCTCGCCGTTTCGATGTCGACGCGGCGAATGCGAGAACCCGTGACCACCACTTCTTCGAGAGCGGCGGAATCACCGGACGCACTGGCGTCTTGCGCCTGCGCTGCGGGAACGAACGCAAGCGAAGCGCTGGCGGCGGTGGCACCGCCGATCGCCATGCCAACGGCTTGCCTGATGCTGGGATTACTGGACATTAGACTCACTCCTGTCTGATTTCGTGTCGGCCTTTCCTGGGGAAAAGCCGTGTTGTCGACCGCCCGGCGCACCCGGTTCAGGTCACCCCATTTGCTTTTGTGACACCAATTGCGAACGATTTTCAGCTACCGCGTTGTGATGCAACCACAGCCGCGGACATATGCGTTCAGAATAACGACTCGTAAGGGAAATTACGAGTGTTCTACGTAATTTTTCTGTTGTACGACTGCAACGTTTTGTGCTTGGAAGAGGCCCGGGCCTTGCGGCCCGGGCTTGCAGAGAGTGAAGAATTTACCGCGTGAAGCGGTGTCGCTGCGCCGCTGATCAGCCGCCGGCGATCTTGAGAGTCACACGCCGGTTCTGCAGCCGGCCTTCCTCGGTCTTGTTGTCGGCGATGGGCTGGCTCTTGCCGAAGCCCTTGGCGCTGAGCGTGTTGGTGACACCATGTTCCTTCAAATAGGAAGCCACCGACTCGGCGCGCTTCTGCGAGAGCACCTGGTTGTGCTTCGTGGTACCGCGATTGTCGGTGTGCCCGTCGACCTCGATCACGAGTTCGGGGTAGCGCTTCAGCGTGGCCACGGCCTCATCCAGCACCGCGCTGGATGAGGGCAGCAGCACCGCTGAATCGGTCTCGAAGTTCACGCCCGGCAGCTTGATCTCGCCGACCAGCGTGCAACCGTGCACATCGACGCGATCGCCCTTCGGGGTGTTGGGGCAGCGATCCTGGGAATCGACGACGCCATCGCCATCGCTGTCCAGCGGGCAGCCCACTGCGTTCACCGGCGTGCCCTTCGGCGTGTCGGGGCACTGATCCAGCCGGTCGACGACGCCATCGCCGTCGCTGTCCAGCTCGCACCCGGTCGCGTCCACCTTGGCACCGGCCGGGGTGTTCGGGCAACGGTCGATGTCGTCCGTCACGCCATCGTGATCACTGTCCGCCGGCGGGGGCGGCGGAGCGACGACCGGCGCGGCGCTGTGGACACCCCACAGCCATCGCAGGCCGACGCCGAACACGACATCGCCCGGGTCGGATGCGCCATAGGCGGTGGTGACCAGTTCCTTGCGGTACTTCGCCTCGGTGCGGATCTGCAGTCGGCTCGAGCCGTCCTGGTGTCCCAGGGGCCAGAGCAACCCGCCGCCCACCTCGGCCGCGAAGGCACTGGCCCGCTCGAAGCCGGTGAGCTTGTCGTCGATGCCACCGACGCCGGCCAGCAGGTAGGGCTGGATGTGCGATGAGGGCAGGTAATCGAACTTCTTCAACAGGTCGAGGCTGTAGTGGTGAAGCGTCAGCCGGTCGCCGGTGGTCACCCCGTTGCGGTCGAACTTGCCTTGGCTGTAGTTGAATTCAGCCGCGAGGCCGTGGGCGAAGTTCCTGCCCACGCCGATCTGGAAGCCCAGGTCATCCTCCGCAGGACGCTCAGAATGCAGCAGGGTCCACTGCGCCAAGGGGCTTACGTACCAGGAGCCGGCCTCATCGTCCGCCCGAGCCGCCTGCGCGGCACCCAGCGTGCCCAACGCAACCCCCAACAGGATTCCTCTGATCATCGCGTTCCTCCTCGGCTGTTCCAAAAAGCCGACATACGACATAACGTGCCGTATGCCTGAATTCAGCGCGGACTATAGCCGAATTCAAACCGTGGGAAAGTCAGAAAACGTCAACGTTGCTGATCTGCAACAGCGGGTTTGCGGCGGGTCGCCGGGTGCGGGTGGCGGGCCGCGGGGAGGGCATCGGCGAACACCCGGTCGCCGGGATGGATGCCGAAGTCCTCGGCCGTGCCCCCGGCCAGCTCCAGCACCGCGCGCACCGGCACGGGGCTGCCGATGATGGCCAGGGACCTGGGCTGGGTACGGGCCGCGATGTGGGCGATGGTGCCGTCGGCGCGAATGAACAGCATGTCCAACGGAATGAGCGTGTTCTTCATCCACATCGTGATCAGCCGGTCCTCCCCGTACACGAACAGCATCCCCTGGTGTTCCGGTAATTCGCGCACGAACATCAGTCCCTGCTGCTGGCGCGCGGGCCGGTCGGCGACCCAGATGCCGAATTGCAGCACGCTGCCCCCTTGGGTGCGGATCTGCAGCACGCCCGTGGGAAAGGCGCTCAGCGGTTCCATCGCCTCCTGCGCCCGCAGCGGCAATGGCAGGCAGGCGAATGCGCTTGCCAGCAGCCATGCGAGCAAGGAAACCCGGAGCAGGCTCATGTCGTGTGCTCCTGCCCATCGAACAGCACCGAGCCTGCAAAATCGAAGGAGGTCAGCAGGACAGATCCTTCGCCGCGCACGGCATGCGCCGGGCTCGTGCAGAACCCATGGGCCTCGATCCGGTAGCGGCGGGGAGGGTTCGATGCGGCTGCGGCACCGGCAGGAGCCGCGCCGGCCTTGGGGTCGGGCGGGGCGCTGGTCGACGAGGACGCCGGATCCGGCAGCCGCCGCTGCTGCAGGGAATCGATGGTGCAGCGCGAATCCCCCTGCGTGCCGAAGATCTGCGTGCTGCCCTGCAGTATCACGGTGACATTCACCGGAGAGCCCGATGCGCGCTGATTCTCCCCCACCCGGGCGATGCCGAACACGAACAGCAAGTCGGGAGCGGAGGCGGGCTCGCGATGAAACGACAGTCGCAGGCCTTCATGGTTTGGCCGCTCCTCGCCGTCGCAGCGCAAGCCGGCGTTGGGCCAGTCGATGGTCGCATCGATCCGTCCCTTCAGGCGGGCCTTCAGGTAGCCATCGCCACTGGACAGACATCCAGTGGCCAGGTGCGCCGCAGGCGCTTCCGCAGCGGCTTTCGCGATGTCGGCGAAAGCAAACAACCCCATGAAATTAATGATAATAATGCCTGCCGCAAATCTGCGGTCAGGCGCTACCTGCCACCCCGTCAATCCCGGTATCATCTGTCTGCCATGGACGCCTTGAATTGCATCGGTCCTATGTTGCCACGCTCCCGATGGCCTCGCTGGCCCGTCATCGTTCGGCGGGCGATGCCGGTTCTGGTCATGGTGGTGGTTTCCGGATGCGCCTTGTTCACCCCGAAATTCGAGCGGCCGAACCTGGCGGTGACCAACATCCAGATGCTCGAGGGAAATTTTTTCTCGCAGACCTTCATCGTCACCATGAAGATCCAGAACCCGAACGACCGCGCCCTGCCGGTGAACGGGCTGGCGGCGGACCTGAAGATTGCAGGCGAACCCTTCGCGACGGGGGTGACCAACCGCGCGTTCAGCGTGCCGGCCCTCGGCGAGACCGAGTTCGACATGCGGGTCAATGCCAATATGGCCCTTGGCGTGCTGAAGATCCTCGGCCGCAGCCCGGAACAGCGTGATTCCATCGACTACGAGCTGAACGGCAAAGTGAGCATCGACCTGCCCTTCATGCGCTCCATCCCTTTCCACCAGAACGGCGCGCTGTCACTCAAGGGGACCCGCGCGGCAGGGACCTGAATCGCACATGGCCGCCACGCCCTACCAGCAACTGGAACAGGAATTCCGCCGCCTGCACGCCTTCCGCGGTGCGCTCTCGCTGCTGCGCTGGGACGCGGCGGTGATGATGCCGCGCGGCAGCGCCGACGTGCGCGGCGAGCAGCTCGCGGCCCTGGAGACCGAGCACCATGCCTTGCTCACCACGCCGAAGGTGGCGCGGCTCATCGAGCGCGCCGAGGCCGGCGCCGCCCAGCTCGAGGACTGGCAACTCGCGAACCTGCGCGAGATGCGCCGCCAACGCGAGCACGCCATCGCCACGCCCCCCTCGCTGGTCGCGCGGCTGACGCGAGCCTGTGCGCGGGCCGAGGTGCAGTGGGTGGAGGCGCGCAAGGCGAATGACTTCAAGCTGTTCGCGCCCATGCTCGCCGAGGTGGTGCACCTGGTGCGGGACAAAGCGGCACTGCTCGGGCAGGCGCGCGGTCTTGCCGCCTACGATGCGCTGGTGGACGAGTTCACCCCCGGCGTGTCCACCGGTGACATCGACGCCATTTTCAAGGCGCTGGCGCGCAAGTTACCCGGGCTCATCAGCGAAGCCATCGAGCAGCAGGCTCGCACGCCTCCCCTGCCGCTCGCGGGCAAGTTCAGTCTGGCCCGGCAGAAGCAACTCGCCTCGGATGTGCTCAAGGCCATCGGCTTCCCCTTCGATCGCGGACGGCTGGACGAGAGCGAACATCCCTTCACGGAAGGGGTGGCCGGTGACATCCGCATCACCACCCGTTTCGACGCCACCGACATCTTCTCGGGGCTGCTCGGCGCGGTGCACGAGACCGGCCATGCCATGTACGACCTGGGGCTGCCCACGCAATGGCGCGATCAGCCGGTGGGCCGGGACCGGGGTCTTGCGCTGGAGGAGAGCCAGTCGCTGCTGTTCGAGATGAATCTGTGTCGCAGCCGCCCGTTCGTCGCCTACCTCATGCCGCTGCTGGAGAAGTATTTCCAGGTGAGCGGCCCGGAGTGGCAGGCCGAAAACGTGTATCGGAACCTCGTGCGCGTTCGCCGGAGCCTCATCCGCATGGACGCCGACGAGCTGACCTATCCCGTCCACATCATGGTGCGTTACGAGATCGAGAAGCGGATCCTCGATGGTGCGCTGGCGGTGAACGACCTGCCCGAGGCCTGGAATGCGCTGCTGGAAGAACGGCTGGGCATCCGTCCCGCCAACGATGTCGAAGGGTGCCTGCAGGACATCCACTGGGCCGTGGGCCATTTCGGCTACTTCCCCTCGTATGCCATCGGCGCGGTGATCGCCGGCCAGATCAACGAGGCGCTGCGGGCGGCGCTGCCGGCGCTGGACGAGCAGCTCGCGGTGGGGCGTTTCGACGGGGTGCTCGGCTGGCTGCGCGACAACGTGTACGTCCTGGGCGCGCGGCTGCCGGTGCAGGAACTCATGAAGGAAGCCACGGGCCGCCCGCTCACGGCCACACCCTACCTGCGGTATCTCGAAACGAAGTACCTGGCCAGTTGAAGTACACTGGCGGACCTGCCATGGACGCCGCAACCGACACCGTTTCGAACAATTTCCGGAAGCTGTCGGCGCAGCTCCGTGGGCTCGTCGGCAAGGCCATCGACGACTTCGGGATGATCAACCCCGGCGACAAGGTGATGGTGTGCCTGTCGGGCGGCAAGGATTCCTACACGCTGCTCGACCTGCTGTTGAGCCTCAGGCGCAGCGCGCCCACCGATTTCGAGATCATCGCGGTGAACCTCGACCAGAAGCAGCCCGGCTTTCCCGCCGGCACGCTGCCCGCGCATGCCGCGGGTCTCGGTGTGCCGTTCCACCAGGTCACGCAGGACACCTACTCGGTGGTGAAGCGCGTGGTGCCGGAGGGCAGGACGATGTGCGGCCTGTGTTCCCGGTTGCGACGGGGCGCGTTGTACCGATTCGCCGCCGAGAACGGCGTCACCAGGATCGCGCTGGGCCATCATCGCGACGACATCGTCGAGACGCTGTTCCTGAACCTGTTCTACGCGGGGCGGCTGAAGAGCATGCCGGCCAAGCTCCTGTCGCAGGATCGCCGCCACATCATCATCCGGCCGCTGGCCTACGTGCCCGAGCGGCTCATTGCGCGCTACGCGGCGGCACGGAACTTTCCCATCATCCCCTGCACGCTGTGCGGTTCGCAACCCAACTCCCAGCGCCTCGCGGTGAAGGAGATGCTGGCACAGTGGCAGGCCCGTTTCCCGGGGCGCGTCGAGTCGATGTTCTCCGCCCTGCGCAATGTCAGTGCCTCGCACCTGCTGGACCCGGGGCTGTTCGACTTCGCCGGGCTCGAGTCTCATCGTGCCGGGTTGCCGGGCGATGCGCCGTTTACCGGGGACGATGAGGCGGATGTGCTGGTCGCCGGCGCGGACGGGCCCGCGTGATCCCATGTTCGCACGCAAGGTCTTTCCCCCCACGCCCATCCGCAGCAGCTTCTGGATAGAACCCAACCGGCTGCTCGCCGGGGAATATCCGGGCGGGAGCGATGCGCAGGAGACGCGTGAACGGCTCGAGGCGCTGGTGGAAGCCGGCGTCAGCTACTTCCTGAACCTCACGCAGCCTCACGAACTCCCGCCATACGATGCGCTGCTGCCGCAGCTTCGCCGTGATCGCGCACCCAGCGGTCAGGAGACGCCCAGCCTGAAGCATGTTCGGCGGCCCATCGAGGACCACGGCCTGCCGGAGTCCGAGGAGGCCATGCGGCTCATCCTCGATGACCTGGAGCGCGCGCTGGCCGAGGGGCACGTGGTCTACGTCCACTGCCGGGCGGGCATCGGCCGCACCAATACCGTCATCGGCTGCTGGCTGCGGCGCCAGGGTCTTGCGGGCCCGACGGCACTGAAGCGTCTCAACCAGTTGTGGAAGGCGAATGCGCGGTCGGCGAGCTGGTCCCGCGTACCCGAATTCCACCAGGAGCAGTGGGTTCTGACCTGCCACCTCGAAAGGGCGCCGGCGGCGATGCCGGCGACGCGCCGACCAGGGGCCGACGCTGCGCGCCTGGTCTCGCGTTACCGGGGAGCGGTGCTCGGCATGGCCTGCGGAGATGCCCTGGGTTCGGTGGTCCGGGGGAAAAAGGCCGGGCAGTTCGCGCCCCTGACCGAGCTCAAGGGAGGAGGGCCGCTGAACCTGCCCAAGGGAGCCTGGACCGACGATACGGCCCTGACCCTGTGTCTCGCGCACAGCCTGCTCGAGAAGCAGGATTTCGACCCGGCCCATCAGGCCGAGATCTACTGGAACTGGCACCAGGAGGGCGACCTGTCGGCCACGGGCGAGCCGCTGGGCAAGGTGGCTTCGGTCTCGAAGGCGCTGGCCGCGACCCGCTGGTCCGGCAATCCGTTCTCGGGCTCGCATGATCCGCGCCAGTGGGATGCCGAGAGCCTGGTGCGGGTATGCGCCGTGGTGCTGTATTCGCGCACCGACCCGGCCCGGGCGATCGGCTGGGCGGCCGAGGCCTCGCGCATCACCCAGCAGTCGCCAGGCGTGCTCGATGCCTGCCGCTACTGGGCGGCCGTGCTGCTGGCAGCGCTCGAGGGGGCCCAGGTGTCGGAGCTCGCCCTGGAGGCGGGCCGGCTCATGAGCCGGTACCACCCGGCCGAACTCAAGCCGCCCATCGCGGCGCTCGCGGGCTCGACCATCCTGCCCACCAACGCACCCGTGGCCGGGACCCACCAGGCCGTGGCGGTGCTGCAGCGGGTGCTGTGGGTGCTCGGCGAGACCCCGGATTTTCGCCAGGGCCTGCTGCGGGTGGTCAATCTCGGGGGGCACGCCGACATCCAGGGGGCGCTGTTCGGGCAACTGGCAGGCATCCTGCTGGGGGCGGAGGCCATCCCGCCGGAATGGCGCGCAGAGCTCCTGCGTGCCGCGCTGCTCGAGTCCACCGCGCAGCGCCTGCTGGGGGCTGCTTCGACGCACGCCCGCTGATCTATACTGGCCGGGCTCCTATGCCCGCCACCACCGCAAGAACCCGGGCCCGTGCCCGAGATCCCCGGCATGCCCACGCCTGGGAGTCGCTCAGCGACGATCAGCTCCTGTCGCTGCGCTTCTGCGACCTCGGGCTGCGCGTGGAACAGTCGCCGGTGCACGAGTCGATCCAGCGGCTGTACGAGGAGCTCGATGCCCGCGGCATCCGCTTCCGGCCGCATTGCTGGTTCTCGCAGGAGTGGTTCTCTCCCGACGGGGTGCCGGGCATCGCCATTCCGTTCTACCTCGCCCACGCGCGGCTCGCGCGGATCGAGCGTCACTACATGCGCGAGGTCGAGGGCGGCAATCGCAACTGGCTGATGCGCATCCTGCGCCACGAGGCCGGGCATGCGTTCGATTCCGCCTATCGGCTGCGCCGCCGCCGCCACTGGCGCGAGGTGTTCGGCCCGGCCTCCCTTCCATATCCCGATTCCTATCGGCCCCGCCCCGGGAGCCGGCAGTTCGTGCAGCACCTGGGATCCTGGTACGCGCAGGCGCATCCCACCGAGGATTTCGCCGAGACTTTCGCGGTGTGGCTCAAGCCCCGCTCGGCGTGGCGGCGCGAGTACCTCGACTGGCCCGCGCTCGCCAAGCTCGAGTTCATCGATCAGGTGGTGAGCGAGATCGGCGAAAGTCCCGCGCCCGTCGAGCAGCGCATCACCATCGAAGATGTGCGTGAGGACACGCGCACCTTGCGCCAGCATTACGAGCACAAGCACGCGCGCTATCGAACCCCGAGGCGCTCGGGGGCCGATGAACTGCTGCTGAAGATCTTCACCGCACATCCGGCGCGGCGTTCCACGCCGCGCGCCGCGCGGGTGGTGCGTGAGATGCGCCAGGGCCTGCGGCGCCAGCTCGTGCGCTCGGGCACCTTCAGCGAGTATCTCGTCCACCAGGTGCTGCGCCTGGTGATCGAGCGCTGCGACTCGCTCGACCTGTACCTCGCGGGTCCGCGCCGCGAGCTGAAAGGTCACCTGCTGTGGGTGGTGGGGCGCCTGGCCCGGCACCACGAGGAGCGACAGTTGCCGCGCGTCGCATTGTGAAGAAATCCAAGATCCTGGTCCTGGTCCACGAGACGCTGGTGCCGCCCGAGTCCCTCGAGGGCCGGACCGACAAGGAGATCGAGGAGTGGCGCACCGAGTACGATGTCATCACCCACCTGAAGAAGGCGGGCCACGAGGTCCGTCCGCTCGGCATCAGTGACAGCCTGTCCGAGCTTCGCAGCGCCATCGCCGACTGGCAGCCCGACATCGTCTTCAACCTGCTCGAGGAGTTCGACGGCATCGTCACCTACGACCAGCACGTCGTCGCCTTCCTCGAGCTGATGCGCCAGCCCTACACGGGCTGCAACCCCCGCGGAATGCTGCTCTCGCGCGACAAGGTGCTGTGCAAGCAGCTGCTCTCCTACCACCGCGTGCCGACGCCGCAGTTCCTGCTCGCGGTGCGTGGACGCAAGTTGAGGCTGCCGAAGAAGCTCGCCTTCCCGCTGTTCGTGAAGTCGGCCACCGAGGATGCCTCGCTCGGGATCGCGCACGCCTCGGTGGTGGCCGACGAGAAGCAGCTGCGCGAACGCGTGGCCTTCATCCACGAGCAGATCAACTCGGATGCGCTGGTGGAGGAGTACATCGAGGGACGCGAGCTGTACGTCGGCGTGCTCGGCAACGACCGGCTATCGGTGCTGCCGGTGTGGGAGATGTCCTTCGGCACCTTGCCGGAGAACCTGCCGGCCATCGCCACGCGCAAGGTGAAATGGGATCGCCGCTACCAGCAGAAATACGGCATCACCACCGCGGCGGCGGAGAACCTGCCCGAGGGCACGATGGCGCGCCTGGAAAAGCTCTCCAAGCGCATCTACCGCGCCTTGCACCTGACGGGCTACGCGCGCATGGACTTCCGCCTGCGGGCCGACGGCGCGCTGTACGTGCTCGAGGCGAACGCGAACCCGAACCTCGCGGCGGAAGAGGACCTGGCACAGTCAGCGCTCAAGGCCGGCATGTCCTACGATGAGCTGCTGCACCGGATCCTGCTGCTGGGTGATCATTACCCGGCAGCCTGGCGCATGCTCGATTCCTGAGGTCGGCGGGTGCGCGGTTCAGCCCCCGCTCTTCGCGGGCGGGGTCCTCGAGGTCCAGCGATTCAGCCAGTCGAGCACCACCTCGTACCACTGCATGCTGTTCGCAGGTTTCAGGATCCAGTGGTTCTCGTCCGGGAACACCAGCAGCTCGCTGGGGATGCCGCGCCGCTGCAGGGCCGTGTAGGTGGAGAGCCCCTGCGCGTAGGGCACGCGGAAATCGAGCTGGCCGTGGATGACCAGCGTCGGGGTCTTCCAGTCCTTCACGTGATCCACCGGGTTGTAGCGTGCATAGCCTGCCGGGTTGAGGAATTCAGGACCGCCGAATTCCCACTCGGGAAACCAGAGCTCCTCGGTCGAGTAGTACATCGAGCGGTTGTCGAACAGGCCGGCGTGGCTCACGAGGCAGCGGAAGCGCTCGGGCATCTGGCCCGCGATCCAGTTCACCATGTAACCGCCGTAGGATCCGCCCAGCGCGCAGGCGCGGGTCCCGTCGATCCAGCGGTAGCGCGCCAGCGCGGCCGCGAGCCCCTTCTGGATGTCCTCCAGCGGCTTGCCGCCCCAGTCCTGGTTGATTGCGTCGGTGAACGCCTGGCCATATCCCGTCGAGCCGTGGAAGTCGATCATCAGCGCCGCGTACCCCGCGCCGGCGAAGGCCTGGGCGTTCCATCGCCAGTGCCACTCATTGGCCATGCTGCCCTCGGGTCCGCCGTGGATCAGCACCGCGAGCGGGTACTGCTGCGAGGCGCGAAAGCCGGCGGGCTTCACGAGATAGGCATAGACCGTGTCGCCCTTCGCGCCGCTGAAGCTGAACTGCTCGGCCTCGCCCAGGCGCCTGGCCGCGCGCAGGTCGGCGGCGATGCGCGTCAGCACCGTGGCGCGACCGCCGGTGAAGGCCACTGACTGAAGATCGGGAGGGCTCGCGAGATCGCCCGCGACGTAGATGATGCGGTCCTTGCCCACGCTGAAGTCCGCCGTGGTTCCCGCGCCGGTGATGGCCGAGGCGCGGCCGGAAGTCACGTCCACCATCCACAGCGGCTTCTGTCCCAGGTGCTCGGCCTGCACGAACAGGCTGTGACCATCGGGACTCCAGGCGAGGGATTCGATGCTGCGGTCCCAGTTGCCCGTCAGCACGCGCGAGGTTCCGCTCTTCCAGTCGAGCAGCGCCAGCCTCTGGCGGTCGGCCTCGTAGCCTGGCCGCTCCGCCGCGAGATAGGCGAGCTGGGCGCCGTCGGGGGAGAATGCCGGTCGCAGGTCGGCCGCCGGATTCGAGGCCGTGAGATTGCGCGGCGCGCCACCCGTGATGGGTACGGCGTACAGGTCGAAGTTCGTCGACCAGCTCTCGGTGCGCGGCGCGATGCGGATGCTGAACACGACATTCGCGCCATCCGGGCTGATCGCATAGTCCTCGCGGCCGCCGAAGGGTTTGCCCGGCACATCGCCATCGAGGCCGCGGGTGAGCGCGACCACGGGACCCGCGGCTGCGCCACGCGCATCCAGGGACATCGCGAAGAGCTGCGAACGCAGCCCTGTGTCCCAACTGTCCCAGTGACGCACGAACAGGTGATCGTGAAGCTGGCCGCTGGCTGCGTGCGACTGCCGGGTCTTCAGGCGTGCCGCCGTGCAGGGGAGGTCCGCGCAGTCGGCGAACACTTCCGCGGACACCACGAGCGTCGCGCCCGAGGGCGCGAGCCGGAAGCTGCCGATGTCCACCGGCGACTGCGTGACCTGCATCGCGGCGCCGCCGGCGGCCGGCACGCGCCACACCTGCGATGAGCCGCTGCGGTTCGAGAGGAAGAACACCGCGGTGCCATCCGCGCTCCACTGCGGCGCCTGGTCATCCGCCGGATCCGCGGTGAGCTGCAGGGGCTTCGCCCCGCGGTGGCCCGTGTCGAGCACCCACAGATCCTTGCGTCCCTTGTTGGCGGTGAGGTCGGTGCTGCGCAGGACGTAGACCACGCGCTTGCCGTCGGGTGAGACCTGGGGATCGCTCAGCCGCTGCAACGTGACCAGGTCCAGCGCCGTGAAGGGCGGAGCAGCGGCTGCGCCGGCCGCGCCAGCCGCCAGGCACAGGCACAGGAGCAGGGACAGGTGGGCGTTCTTCATCGATTCGTCGTCCCCGCGGTGCGCACCGCGATCCCCGCCACGCCGGCGTGCGATAAGCTTAGCGTACCTGTCCCGCACGCGACACTTGCACGATGCCCGACGACACGGTCCTGAGCTTCGACCTGGACGACACCCTCTGGCCGATCGCGCCGACGATCATCGCGGCGGAGCGGGCGGTGTTCGGCTGGCTGGAGGCGAACTGCCCGCGCGCGGTGGCCGCGCACAGCGTCGAGACCATGCGCGAGCTGCGCCTGCGCATGCTCGAGCGATTCCCGGACCGCGCGCACGACATGACCTTCCTGCGCCGGCAGGCACTGGCCGCACAGTTGCTGGAGACGGGCTACCCCGAGCACCTGGCCGATGAGGCCTTCGAGGCCTTCTATGCGGCGCGCAACCGCATCACCCCCTACGAGGACGTCGTGCCCGCGCTCGAGCGCCTGTCGTCCCGATACCGGCTCTATGCGTTGAGCAACGGCAACGCCGATCTCGAACGCTGCGGTCTCGCGCGCTATTTCACAGGCCACGTCAATGCGCAATCGGCCGGCGCCGCGAAGCCCGATGCGAGGATCTTCACCGAGCTTGCGCGCCTCGCGGCAGTTGCGCCGGAGCGCATCGTGCACGTGGGCGATGACCCACACGCGGACGTTCACGGTGCGCGCAGTGCGCGGCTGCAGGCGGTATGGGTGCGCCGGGAACCGCGGATGTGGCCTGCGCAGCTCGAGCGGCCGGCCCGGATCATCGCCTCGCTCGCCGAACTGGATTAGCAGCCGACCAGGGGGATTGCTGATTGCAGATCCTGCCGGGCTTTCGGCGTTTTCCGTCAATGAATCCTCGACTGCATCACTTCACTTGGCATTGCGATCGCCGATAGGATCGATCATGCGTGATGCACGCACGCGCGGACGGAGTGAGGCGGATGCAATCGATCAACAGAGGACCTGTGGTTGCGGTCAGCTCGCTGCAGGAATTCTTCCGTGACGCATTTCACTCAGCCGCCGTCCACCAGCGCCTGAAGATCGACGAGAGCGTCGAGGCCTACGTCGTGAGCCTGCTCACGCTGTTCTCGCGGGTCGAGGCGCTGTTCGACCAGACACCCGAGGGCCCGCGCCTGCGGCCGCTGGCGCTGATGCTCGCCGACGCCGTGGATGCGCCGACGCCCGTGGCGCGTCAGCGCGCCTTGCAGCGGCTGGGGGACGTGTCGCTGTTCGTCGCCGGATTCTTCGTCGGCAGCTTTGCGCGCAAGCTCGTGGATGTCGACTATCACATCGCCATGGGTGGCAACGCCTACGGATGCCTCGCGCAGGCGCTGCAGCGCTCGACGCGCGGCCGCGCGGCGGCGGAAGTCTACGCACAGCTCGCCGACAAGTTCCAGGGCCTGGTCGATGCCTTGAACGAGGTCAGCGAGATGTCCCACGCGCACAGCGATTCGGACGTGCTGCGCCTGTACGAGGTGTGGCTGAAGACCGGCAGCCCGCGCGCGCATGCGCTGCTCGGCAAGCTGGGTGTGCAGCCGGTGCGCGCGGCCGGGGCGCGGCGCGAGCACTAGCGCCGTGGTCGCCCGGCGCCTGCAACGGCTGCTCGAGCACCTGTACGATCTCGACGGTGGTCCCGACGTCGGCGATTTCCTCGTGACCGATCGGCGCGACCTGCTCGGCCTGCAGCCGTGCAACGACTCGCGCCGGCTCGACGAGCAGCTCCTGCTCGCGCAGACCGAGGACGGGGCGGCGGTGTCCCTGTACATCGACGCCGCGGTGCTCTCGCGGCTGGAGCGCCGCGATCCGGAGAGTGCGCTGGACGAGCGCAATCTGCCGGACTTCTGCACGGTGCTCGAGGGCGTCAGCCATTTTCTCTACGCCACCTGGCGATTGCGCCAGGACCACCCGCTGTCACTCCTGGAGCTGGAGACGCAGGCCGAGGTGGACAAGTTCGCGCTCACGGTGCTGCTGCTCGCGCAGCAGCGAGAGGGGTCCCATCCGGCCCACGCCTTCGGCTGGCTGTTCGAGGCTGCGAGATTCGACGAGCGGCTCACGCCCGAGCAGCTCTACCGCTACCGGAGCGCCCACCGCAGCGCCGCGCGCTATTGCAGGTTCCTCGAGCGGCGTTTCGTGCGGCGGGGCAGGGCGGTGATGCCACCGATGCTGCGTGAGCTGCGCCGCTTCTACCGGCTGGGACATTCGGCCAAGCTCGACCACGCCACCTGCGCGGCTTGATGCCTCGCGGGCGGCGCCTGCCGGCACCGGCCGGCGTCGCGCCGATTCACTCCTCGTCCTTGTTCTCTGCCTGCTTCTTCAGGCGGATCCACTCGCCCAGCTTGCGCAGGTCCTTCTTCGCGAACCGCTTGCTGCCATTGCGGCTGAGACGGCCGCTGTCATAGGGGTCGTAGCCCTTGCGCGCGCCGCCCGGGTTCTCGCGGACGCGCTCGGCAGGGGAAGGCTCGGCGTCGACGATCGACAGCTCCACGTTCGTGAGCTTCTTCAGCCGGGTGCTGGTGGTCGCCGTCTGGAAGCGGTCGCGGGGCTTGGACCATTCCCAGACCGCCTGGCCGCGATCGTCGAACGTGACGTGACCGCTCTCGGTCATCGCCTCCTCGTGCGCCGAATGTGGCGATGCGCGTCCTGCGGATGTGCCGGATTTCGGGGGAGGCTTGGAGCGTGAGGAACTCATCGGGGCGGAACGGACTGCCTGCGTGATGGTTGAAGGAAGCTTACTCCCCGCCCGGGCGATGCCGCCAGCCTGCTCGCGCCGATGTGCGCGCCGCGTCTCAGCTCTGCAGCCGGCCGTGGGCCCGCAGCAATGCCAGGGCGGTCTTGCCATCGTCGAGACCGCCGTCGATGACCCTGCGCATCGCCTCCTCCAGCGGCAGCCAGCTGAGCTCGAGTTCCTCGTCGGCCTCGGGCGCTGCCTTTCCCTGGGTGAGCCGCATGGCCAGGTACAGGTGGACGCGCTCCGTGATGAGCCCGGGCGCGGGCAGGTACAACCCCAGTGACTCCCAGTGGCCGGCCGTGACGCCCGCCTCCTCGGCGAGCTCCCGAACCGCCGCGACGGCCGGGTCCTCGCCCCCGTCGAGCTTGCCGGCGGGGATCTCCCAGAGGAAATCCTCGATGCCGTGCCGGTACTGGCGCACGAGGCAGACGCGCCGCTGGTCATCGAGCGCGACGATGGCCGAGGCACCGGGATGCCGGATCATGTCGATGTCGTGCTCCTGGCCGCTCTCGAAGCGCAGGCGGTCGGTCCAGACAGTGACGACGCGACCGCGATGATGCTGCGTGCTCGAGACCTGCTGCGGCTTCTTCACTTGCCCTTCCCCGGGGCCTTCGCGGCGCCGGCCTCGCGGGCCTGCGCGTGGTACTCCTCGTTGGGCTGCATGTCGACGGCGGCGGCGAGCCGGTTGCTCATGTTGAAGAAGGCCGCCACCGAGGCGATGTCCCAGATGGCGCGGTCCGAGAACCCGGCAGCGCGCAGTGCCTGGCGCTGCGGCTCGCCCGCCTCGTGCGGGCGCACCGTCAGCTCGTGCGCGAAGTCGAGCATGGCGCGGTGCCGGGGGGTCAGCTCCGCGGCGCGATAGTTCATCACCAGCAGCTCGCCCAGCACCGGGTCACCGGACAGCTTGCGCACGGCCGCGCCGTGGGCGGTGAGGCAGTAGTAGCAATGGTTGGCCGAGGACACCACCACCGCGATCATCTCCCGCTCGAGCTTCGACAGTTCCGACTCGGCGAGCATCAGGTCGTTGTAGAAGGCGGTGAAGGCGCGCAGTTTCACCGCATCGAAGCTGTAGCAGGCGAGGACATTGGGCACGAAGCCCAGCTTCTGGTCGCAGACCTCGAAGTACTGCCGCATGTCTTCCGGCAGCGCCGCACGCTCGGGCAGGGGGACATCCAAGGCCATTTTGTGTTTCGGTCGACTCATCGGTTCATTTCCCTGTGATCTGTCTCATCGCGCCACACGATAGCCTCAGGCGATGCTCTCTTGCCAGAGGTGAACTGCGTCGCCATCTGGATATGCATACAGTTTCGCCGGTATAGTTGCGCCATGCTCAAGTCCAAGCCCAGTTCGTTCGATTCCCTCACCGCCGCCCAGCGCAAGGCGGCGACCTTCGGCGCGAGCGTGGACGGCAAGGGCTTCAAGTCCGGCCCGCTGCTGATCATCGCCGGCGCCGGGACCGGCAAGACCATGACGCTGGCGCACCGCGCGGCGCACCTGGTGCTCAACGGTGTGGATCCGGCGCGCATCATGATGCTCACCTTCACCCGGCGAGCGGCCCAGGAGATGATCCGCCGCACCCAGACCATCGTCGCCGAGGTGCTCACCGAGCGCGGCAAGCTGGGCGACCGCAGTGTCATCTCGCGCATGGTGTGGACGGGCACCTTCCACTCCGTGGGGGCGCGCATCCTGCGCCTGTTCGCGAAGCACCTGGGACTGTCGCCCACCTTCTCGGTGATGGACCGGGCCGATGCGGCTGACCTCATGGACGTCCTCCGCCACGAGCTCAAGTACTCCTCCAAGGAGAAGCGCTTTCCGCGCAAGGACGCCTGCCTTGCCATCTATTCCTATCGGGTGAACACGGGTCTTTCGCTCAAGCAGACCCTCGAGGAGCAGTTCCCCTGGTGCCGCGAGTGGGAGGAGGAGCTTTCGAAGCTGTACCGCGAGTACGTCGGCCGCAAGCAGAAGAACAACGTCCTCGATTACGACGACCTGCTGCTGTACTGGCACATGATGATGCAGAACCCGGCGCTGGCGCAGGCGCTGTCGAAGAACTTCGACCACGTGCTGGTGGATGAGTACCAGGACACGAGCAAGCTGCAGGGCGACATCGTGCAGGCGATCAAGCCCGACGGCTCGGGGGTCACGGTGGTGGGGGATGACGCCCAGGCCATCTACTCCTTCCGGGCCGCAGCCGTGGACAACATCCTGGGCTTCGCCGATCGCTTCACCCCGAAGGCCGAGATCATCGTGCTGTCGCAGAACTACCGTTCCACGCAGCAGGTGCTCAATACGGCCAACGCCTTGATGGCGGAAGGGTCGCGCCAGCACCGCAAGTCGCTGATGAGCACGCGGCAGTCCTCGACCAAGCCGCAGTACGTGAACCTGGAGGATGCCTACGGCCAGGCCGAGTACATCGTCACCAGGATCCTCGCGACGCGCGAGGTCGGTGGTTCACTCAAGCGGCATGCCATCCTGTTCCGCAGCTCGCACCACAGCGACGCCCTGGAACTGGAACTCACCCGCCGCAACATCCCCTTCGTGAAGTACGGCGGCCTGAAGTTCCTCGAGGCGGCGCACGTGAAGGACCTGATCAACGTGCTGCGCTGGGCCGACAACCCGGCGAACACCATCGCGGCTTTTCGGGTGCTGAAGCTGGTGCCCGGCTTCGGTCCTGCGCATGCGCGCCATGCGCTCGACCACCTCGAGGCGAAGCAGTTCAGCCTCGCGGCGCTGTCGGATTTCGCCCCGCCGCAGGCCAACCGCATGGACTGGAAGCATTTCTGCGAGCTGATGCGCAAGCTCGCGGATCCGCAGACGCCCTGGGCGGGACAGGTGAGGCTGGTGCGCGACTGGTACAAGCCGCAGCTCGAGCGCATCTACGATGCGGCGTGGACGCGCATGGGCGACCTCGAACAGCTCGAGCAACTCGGCGCGCAGCACGGCTCGCGCGAGCGCTTCCTCACCGAACTCACGCTCGACCCCCCGGTCGCGAGCAGCGACCAGGCGGGCGCGCCGTCCAAGGACGAGGACTACGTGATCCTCTCCACCATCCATTCCGCCAAGGGTCAGGAGTGGGACGTCGTCTACCTGCTCAACGTCGCCGACGGCAATTTCCCTTCCGAGTTCTCGACCGGCAAGCCCGACCTCATCGAGGAAGAGCGCCGGTTGCTGTACGTCGCCATGACCCGGGCGCGCAATGAGCTGCACGTGTGCGCCCCGCTCAAGTTCGCGGTGACCCAGCAGGCCAGGCATGGCGATGCGCACGTGTATGGCGCGAAGAGCCGCTTCATGAGCGACAAGGTCATGGAGACGCTGGAGAAGACCAGCTACCGCTCATTGCGGGGCGTGGAGAACCTGCAGGCCTCGGACTCGGACACCGTCGATGTGGCCGCCAGGCTGAAGGAGATGTGGTAGCTGCCCTGTGTCAGGGCTTGCGGAACTTCAGCGTGAAGCGGTCGGATTCGCCGATCTGCTGGTACTTTTCCCGGTCCTTGTCGCCGAGCGTGAGCACGGGGGGCAGGGTCCACACGCCTTCCGGGTAGTCCTTCGTGTCCTTCGGATTTGCGTTGATCTCCGAGCGTCCGGCCAGCTTGAAGCCGGCGGCCTCGATCATCCTGATGGCATGGTCCTCGTTGACGTAGCCGGACTTCGCCTTCGGATCCTGAGGCGTCGCCGGGTTGCCGCGATGTTCCTCGATGCCGAGGATGCCACCGTGCTTCAGCGCCTTGAACATGAGCGTGAGCGCCTTGTCGGCCCAGCCGGCGTCCATCCAGTTGTGCAGGTTGCGGAAGGTGACCACCATGTCCACGGACCCTTCGGGCGCCATCTCCGCGACATCCGGCCCGAACGGCACGGTGTTCAGCGTGCCGAAGGCCGCGGCATGTTCGGCGAACTTCTGCTTCAGTGCCTTCATGCCCGCCGTGTCCTCGGCGTCCATCGATTTCGGCGGGGTCACGCCGGCGGCGTAATGACCCTTTTCCTTCAGCACCGGTGCGAGAATTTCCGTGTACCAGCCGCCGCCGGGGGCGATCTCGATGACGGACATCCCGCGTCGCAGCCCGAAGAACTCGAGGGTCTTCAGGGGATGGCGATAGGCATCGCGGGCGCGATTCTTCTCGGAGCGCTGGCTGCCGCCGACGGAGGCCTCGATGGCCTTGAGGGTGGCGGGGTCGGTCCTGGGCAGGGCGGGAGCAGCCGCAACAGCCATCCCCGAGACGCCGATGCCCAGCAGCACGGCGCCGAGGAAGCCGAGCGGCCGCGCGCAGGGTCGGACGCGCGCGGTGAACAGCACGAGACTACCAGCGCCTCGGGCCGCCGCCGCCGCCACCGGGCGGGCGCGGCGAGCGGGCCGGTCGTTCCTGCGCTTCGTTCACGCGCAGCGGCCGTCCGCCCATCTGAAAGCCATTGGTCTGCTGGATGGCCGTCTGCGCATCCGACGATGGCATGTCGACGAAACCGAAGCCGCGCGGGCGGCCGGTTTCGCGATCCATCACCAGCTTCACGGATTCCACCTTTCCATGCCGCTCGAACAGCTTGCGGACTTCATCCTCAGTCGCCGAGAACGGAAGATTCCCCACGTAAATCGTCGTCATTCAAGGATTCTCACTTGCTTGAGCGCATCCGCAACGGATTGCTCCCCCCGTCGTTTTTGCGCAAATTTAGCCCCCGAAATGATGCTACGCCACGAATTTGCAGTTTTCAATTCGGTGCCTGCAGGCTCGCAGGGCCGTCCTCGCCCTCGAGATAAGCGTATCCGTCGAGCTCGGTTTCGTAGAAGCGTTTGACGGTCTGACCCTCCGAGAGGGTCATCCGGCCCTCCCGGACGGCGCGCTCGCAGTCGCGGGCCAGCCGGGGTGACAGCTCGTCCGTGTCATATTCCATGTATTCCAACACCTTATTGGCGGTGTCGCCCTTGACCACCTCCTCGATCCACCAGCCACCCTCATCGTGCAGCCGGATGTGGATGACGTGGGTGTCGCCGAACAGGTTGTGCAGGTCCCCCAGGGTCTCCTGGTAGGCGCCGACCAGGAAGGCGGCCAGGTAGTAGGGCTCGCCGGGGACGAGCTCGTGCACCTCCAGGGTTCGCTTGGTTTCCCGGGGGTGGACGAAGCGGTCGATCTTGCCGTCCGAGTCGCAGGTGATGTCCGCCAGCACCGCGTTGCGCGTGGGCCGCTCACCCAGCCGGTGGACGGGCATGATGGGAAAGAGTTGCCCGATGGCCCAGCTGTCGGGCAGCGACTGGAACACCGAGAAGTTGCAGAAGTAGGTGTCGCTGAGCATCGCCTCGATGTCGTGCAGCTCCTCCGGCACCCGGTCGAGCTTGCGGCACAGGTCGCGGATCTTCGCGCAGGTGCCCCAGTACAACCGCTCGGCGAGGCCGCGGAACTCGAGGCTCAGGTAGCCGAGGTTGAACATCTGCAGCGCCTGCTCACGGGCCTGCAGGGCATCGTGGTAGCACTCCACCAGCCGCCGTTCGTTCACCGAGCGGAAGCTGTCGAACAGGTCCTTCACCGGGGTGGGAATGCGCTCGCTCCCCTGATAGTCCTCCTCGATGCGGCCGCTGATGCGGAACTGGTCGAGGCGCGAGGACCCGAGCACGTCGAACACGAGCACGCTGTGATGCGCGGCGATCGCGCGGCCGGACTCGCTGATGATCATGGGGTGCGGCACCTTCTGCGCATCGCACACGCTCTTGATGCGGTAGACCACATCGCTCGCGTACTCGTTGAGCGTGTAGTTCATGGAGGACTCGTAGTTGGTGCCGCTGCCGTCGTAGTCCACTCCCAGCCCGCCGCCGATGTCGATGTAGGTGAGGCCGGCGCCCATGCGCTTCAGCTCGGCGTAGACGTGGGCGAGCTCGTTGATCGCATCCTTGACGCGGCGGATGTCCTGCAGCTGGCTGCCGGTGTGGCAGTGGACGAGCTGCAGGCAGTCGAGCATGTCGTGCTGTGCCAGCAGCGCGTGCAGGTCGAGGATCTCGCTGATGAACAGCCCGAACTTGGACTTCTCGCCGGCCGACTCCCGCCAGCGGCCGGCGCCTTCGGTGGCGAGCTTCACCCGCACGCCGATGCGCGGCCGCACCGCATGGGCCTGCGCCTGGCGCAGGATCAGGTGGATCTCCTCGAAGTTCTCCACCACCGGGATGATGGTGCGGCCGAGCTTGGTCGCGAGGATCACGGCCTCGATGTAGCTCTCGTCCTTGAAGCCATTGCAGACGATGAGTCGGTCGGGCGCATTCTCGGTGATCGACATCACCGCCAGCAGTTCGGGCTTGGAACCCACCTCCAGGCCGAAGCCGAACTCCCGGCCGTAGCGATACACCTCCTCGACCACCAGGCGCTGCTGGTTCACCTTGATGGGGAACACTGCCGCGTACCGGTTCTTGTACTCGTTCTCGGCGATGGCGGTGGCGAAGGCTTCCGACAGATGGCGCAGGCGGTGCGCGAGGATGTCCGAGAACCGGATGACCACCGGTGTGTGCAGGTCGCGGGCGGCGAGACCCTGCACCACGTCGAGCAGGTCGATCTCGCGCGTGGAATCGGCGCCCGGCCGCACCACCAGGTGCCCCTGCTCGTTGATCCCGAAATACCCCTTGCCCCAGGCTTCGACCTGGTACAGGTCCTGTGCATCGGTGGTCGACCAGCCGAGGTTCGCGCCGACGCGCTTCACGGGAGTGTTCATTTCGCGCGGACGATAACAAATTGCTCCGTCGGAGAGGGACCCGTCTCGACGGGCCGCGACGGATCACGGATCCACTCGCTCCACGAGCCGGCGTACAGGCGTCCCGGCGGCAGTCCGGCCTGCTCCATCGCCAGCAGGTTGTGACAGGCGGTGACGCCGGAACCGCACATGTTGATCACCCGCGCGGGATCACCACCTGCGAGAAGTTCCTGCCAGCGCCGGCGCAACTCCTCCTGCGGGCGGAACCGGCCGTCGGCCTGCAGGTTGTCGCTGAAGGGATGGTTGCGCGCACCCGGGACGTGACCGGCCACCGGGTCGATGGGCTCGACTTCGCCCGCGAACCGGGCCGGTGCGCGGGCATCGAGCAGCAGCCGGTCCGCCCGCCCGATGCCGGCGAGGATCTCCCCGCTCCCCGCCACCCACTCGTGCCTCACCTGGGGCTCGAAGCGGCAAGGGGGTCGCGCGGGCGGCGGGTCGGTCTGCAGCGCACCGCCGACGCGCAGCCAGGCGGCGATGCCGCCATCGAGCACGGCGACGTGTCGCGCGCCGATCCAGCGCAGCATCCACCAGGCGCGGGCGGCGAAGCTGCCGTTGTCCTGGTCGTAGAGGATCATCCGCGTCTCGGCTTCCAGACCGAGCCGGCCCATAGCCTTCGCGAAGACCAGCGGATCGGGCAGGGGATGACGACCACTGTGGGCGTCGGGAACGGCGGACAGGTCCCGGTTCAGATCCAGGAATCCTGCCCCCGGGATGTGTCCCTGCTCGTACGCGCGCCGGCCCGCCGCCGGGTCGGCGAGTTCGAAGCGGCAGTCGAGGACGGCGAGGGCGGGATCCGCGATCCGGGCCAGCAGGCTGCGGGCATCGATGAGCGGTGATTCGCGCATGCCGGCGATGGTAGCGCAGGTGCCGGGCACGAGGATGCCTTCGGGTTGCCGCGATCGTGGCAGCGCCGTCGTTCCGCTACAATTTGACCATGGCGTTGACGTTGTACTGGGGAAGCGGCAGTCCGTTCTCGTGGCGGGTCATGCTGGCGCTGGAGCACAAGCGCCTCGACTACGTTTCCGAACTCCTGCACTTCGACAAGCAGGAGCACCAGTCGCCCCACATGCTGAAACTCAACCCGCGCGGCCGCGTCCCGGTGCTCAAGGACGGTGACTACGTGGTGTTCGAGTCGCTCGCGATCCTGTACTACCTCGATCTCAAGCATCCCGACCCGCCGATCTTCGGGCAGAGCCCGGAAGAGGCCGGGGTGATCATGCGCGTGTGCCTGGAGTTCCAGGCCTATGCGGAACCCTCGCTGCTGGACATCTGCGAAGCGGTCTTTTCAAACCAGGTGCAGGGGCGGTTCGAGGAGCTGTCGGATGCGATGCACGTGGTTGCGCGCGAGGCGCGAACCATCGAGGGCCGCCTGAGCAAGGAGAACTGGGTGGTCGGTGAACAGTATTCCGCCACCGACATGGTGATCTTCCCGGCCATCCAGCTGCTGCGCCGGGCGCTCGCCAAGCCCCAGGCCAGCGAGCTTGGCGCGCGTTTCCTGCCGATGGAGCGGAATTATCCGGCGCTGGCCCGATGGATCGCCCGAATCGAGGCGCTTCCGGGCTACGAACGGACCTATCCGCCGCACTGGCGCACCGGCCAGGGCTGAACGGCGCCGTCTGGCCGCCTGCACTTGAGCGGCAATGCGGGGCGCAGGTACGCTGTCGCCCTCCAGCCGCCTGGCGGCTTTCAACTACGAGGATCAAAGGAAATGGCAGAACACCCGGTACACGTTCACTTCCCCGGCAGGATCATCATGGTGGGCTTCGGCAGCATCGGGCAGGGCATCTTGCCACTGATCCTGCGTCACATCGGCGTCACCGCCGATCGCATCACCATCCTGACGGCCGAGGAGAGCGGTCGTGCCGAGGCTGAAGGCTACGGCGTGCGCTTCGAGGTCCGCCCGCTGGACCGCGACAATTACCGCGCGCTGCTCGAACCACGGCTCTCGCGTGGCGACTTCCTCCTCAACCTGTCGGTGGATGTCTCCAGCCTCGCGCTCATCGAACTGTGCCGCGAGCGCGGCGCGCTGTACCTCGACACCTGCATCGAGCCCTGGCCCGGCGGCTACACCGACCCCGGCATCTCCATGGCCCGCCGCACCAACTACGCCCTGCGCGAGGAGGCCCTGAAGCTACGGACCCCGAAGGGGACTGCCAAGGGCGCGTCGCCCACCGCGGTGCTCACGCATGGGGCGAACCCCGGTCTCGTTTCCTACTTCGTCAAGCAGGCGCTGCTCAACATCGCAGCCGACACCGGCGCCGGCGGGGCGGAGCCGCGCTCGCGTGCCGAGTGGGCGCAACTCGCCCGCAAGCTCGGTGTTAAGGTGGTGCACATCGCCGAGCGTGACAGCCAGGTGACGAACAAGCCGAAGCGCATGAACGAGTTCGTCAACACCTGGTCGGTGGATGGCTTCGTCAGCGAGGGCGCGCAGCCGGCCGAGCTGGGCTGGGGCACGCACGAACGCAATTTCCCCGCCGACGGTCACCGCTTCGACTTCGGTCCGGGCTGCGCCATCTATCTGAACCGCCCGGGTGCGAGTACCCGCGTGCGTACCTGGACGCCCCGGGCGGGGCATTTCCACGGCTTCCTGATCACGCATGGCGAGTCGATCTCCATTGCCGACTATTACACCGTGCGCGAAGGCGATGTGGCGGTGTACCGGCCCACCGTGCATTACTCGTATCACCCGGCCGATGCGGCGGTAAATTCCGTGCACGAATTCGCGGGCCGCAACTGGGTGTTGCAGGATCACAAGCGCATCCTCAGCGAGGACATCATCGATGGCATCGATGAGCTCGGGGTGCTGCTGGCCGGCCACGGCCGCAATGCCTACTGGTACGGATCGCAGCTTTCCATCAAGGAGGCGCGATCCCTGGTTCCGCACAACAGTGCGACCAGCCTTCAAGTCACCGTCGCCGCGCTCGCGGGAATGATCCTCGCCATGGAGAGCCCGGATCTTGGCATCGTGGAGCCTGACGAACTCGACTTCCGCCGCGCGCTCGAGATATGCAAGCCGTATCTCGGACCCGTGGTGGGCGAGTACACCGACTGGACGCCCTTGTTCGAGCGGGGACGGCTGTTCCCCGAGGACCTCGACAGCGGCGACCCCTGGCAGTTCAAGAACGTGCGGGTGGTCTGATGCCGTAGTGCACGGCGGTGATCACCCACCGCCGTGCACCGGCCGGCAACTGCACGCTCACCTCATCATCCAGGCAGCGGCGCAGCAGGGAACGGCCCAGCGGGGAATCCATGCTGATGTAGTCCGGATGCAGGTCGAATTCGTCCGGGCCCACGATGCGATGCCAGCGGGCGGCTCCAGCCTCGTCCTCGACCTGCACCCAGGCGCCGAAGAAGACCCGCCTGGGGTCGCGCGTGCCCTGGGAGATGTCCACCACCGTCATGCCCTCGAGCCGCTTGCGCAGGAAGCGCACCCGCCGGTCGATCTCGCGCAGCCGCTTCTTGCCATAGGTGTATTCGGCGTTCTCCGAGCGGTCCCCCTGGGCGGCGGCTTCCGAGACCGCCTGCGTCACCCGCGGCCGCTCCTCGCGCCAGAGCTGGTCGAGTTCCTCGCGCATCCGGCGCTCGCCTTCCGGGGTGATGTATTTGGAGCCCGGCAGGGCCGGAGCACGATAGCGCGTCAAGACATCACCACTTTGTGTTCCCGTGAACCGTTCCCGGCTGTGCGCCGCGTCAGTGTGCGGGCGTTCACAGATCGGGGGGTGGTTATGTCCTTAAGCTTTCGCTCCATGGGCGTCAAGTACTACACGCACTTCATCTCCCAGGAAAGCGGAGCCGCCGATTACGAGGAATACCGCGGCGTGGTGGAGCTGTGTGGCCGGCCGCACAAGGTGAGCGGCGAGCGCGAGATCGCACAGGTGCTGGCCCGCAGCTTCGACCTGCAGGCAGAGGACATCCAGGTCCTGCAGTGGCAGCAACTGCACTGAATCCCCTAGCGGACTTAACTTCCCTTCATCGTCAAGTCCGCACCTCTCACCCCGGGCCTCATCGTCCGGGGTTTTTTTTGGTGCCCCCGGCAGGGCGCACTCACTTGGGGGTTCCCTCGCCGGCCTTGCGGTCAGGGCGTGGGTGTGGTCAGCGGCTTGCCCTTCTCGGCAAGCATCACCACCGCCAGGCGAGCCTTCGACTTTCCGGGATTCCTGCCTTCGTGGACCAGGCCCGCGGGAATCACGAAGGCCTCACCGGCGTGCATCGTGACCGGGGCGCTGCCTTCCTTCTCCAGGGTGGGGTTGCCTTCCAGCACGAAGCCATAGGCCTCGGCCGCATGGGTGTGGCGCCCTTCGGCGGCGCCCGGCGCCAGCTCGACGTTCAGGAGGATGGCCTCACGTCCGGCGATGGAGGAGTCCTGCCTGAGCAGTACCGTGCGGCTGACACCGGACGGCGCGGGGGTGCCAGCGCGCAGCACCCAAGGGAGAGAGGCCGCGAGCAGGACGAGGGTGGCGCAGGCAAGGAGGGCCTGGCGAGGAGTCGGTCGCATCATGGTCAATACCTCCGAACGGGCGGGCGCCCAGTGTCCCGAATCAGGAACTCCTGATTCGGGACACTAGTCTAGGCGCGCCCGCCGGCGCCCAGGAAGGGCCCGCCGGCCCGGCAAGTACGCCGGATTTGACGGCTGCCGATGCGCTCGCGTGTAATCGGCGCGCATTGCACCTGAGTCGTCGATGAAATCCCGGTATCCGCCCCCATATGCGTAAGCCACGGAGGTCCCATGCGTAAGCTCGCCTTGACGTCGATGTTGCTGTTCTCTTCATTGCTGGCCGGCTGCGGGTACAACACCTTCCAGTCGCAGGACGAGCAGGTGAAGTCCGCCTGGTCCGAGGTGCTGAACCAGTACCAGCGCCGCGCCGATCTCATCCCCAACCTCGTCAACACCGTCAAGGGTTATGCCGCGCAGGAGCAGACGGTGCTGCTGGGCGTGACCCAGGCGCGCGCCAAGGTGGGGTCGATCCAGGCAACGCCCGAGCTCATCAACAACCCGGATGCCTTCGCCAAGTTCCAGGCGGCGCAGGGCGAACTGTCGAGCGCGCTGTCCAGGCTCCTCGTCGTGTCCGAAAACTATCCGCAGCTCAAGTCGGACCAGAACTTCCGCGACCTGCAGGCCCAGCTCGAAGGCACGGAGAACCGCATCACGGTGGCGCGCAACCGCTATATCGACTCGGTGCGCCAGTACAACGTCAGCGTGCGGTCCTTCCCGCAGAATCTCACCGCCATGGTGTTCGGCTACAAGCCGAAACCCAATTTCACGGTGGAGAACGAGGCCGCCATCTCCAAGCCGCCGAGCGTCGACTTCGGTTCACCCGCACCGGCGCCGTCGGCACCGCGGTAGGGTTGACGGCCCGCGCCTCACGATGAACCTGCGCGCCGCGCTGCTGTTCGCGAGCCTGCTGCTGCCGGGACTGGCGGGTGCGCAATCGCTGGTGGCGGTGCCGCCGCTGTCGTCTCGCGTCACCGACCTCACCGGGACCCTGTCCGGCGAGGCGGTGACGCGCATCGAATCGCGACTCAAGGACCTGGAGACGCGCAAGGGCAGCCAGATCACGGTGCTCATCGTCCCGACCACGCAGCCCGAGGACATCGAGCAGTTCGGCATCCGTGTCGCCGAGGCCTGGAAGCTGGGGCGCAAGGGCGTGGATGATGGCGCGATCCTGATCATCGCCAAGAACGACCGGCGGCTTCGCATCGAGGTGGGCTATGGCCTCGAAGGCGCGCTGCCGGACATCACCGCCAAGCGCATCATTGCCGAGACCATCACGCCTCACCTGAAGCAGGGGGATTACGACGGCGGCGTCGAGGCAGGTGTCGAGCAGATGATCGGGGTGGTCAACGGTGAGGCGTTGCCGGAGCCCGACCGGTCCTGGGAGGGTTCCTCCGGGCTCACCAACCTGTTGCCGTTGCTGCTGGTGGTGGCGTTCATCGCCAGCGGCATCCTGCGCGCCATCTTCGGCCGGCTGTTCGGGTCGGCCGCCACCGGCGGGATCGTCGGCGGCATCGCCTGGCTCCTGAGCCATGTCATTCCCATCGGCATCGGGGCGGGGTTGTTCGCCTTCCTCATCTCGTTGCTGAACGGTTCCTCGCGCGGCTGGTCCAGCCGCGGCGGCGGCTGGGGAGGAGGCTGGGGCGGCGGGCTCGGCGGCGGAGGCTTCGGGGGCGGCTTTGGAAGCGGCGGGGGCGGGGGTTTCAGCGGGGGCGGCGGCCGGTTCGGTGGCGGCGGCGCCTCGGGAGGCTGGTGATGAAGCTGGCGCGCCTGCTCAGTCATGCGATCGCCATCCATTGGAATACGCGTCGCTGTTTTCCGTCCGCGACGCTCGATGCCATCGAGCAGGCCATTGCCGGCGCCGAGAAGACCCACGCCGGGCAGATCCGCTTCGCCATCGAGACTTCGCTCCCGCTGATGGAAGTGTGGAACGACGTCGACCCGCGCAAGCATGCCCAGGCGGTGTTCGCTCAGCTCGGGGTGTGGAACACCGAGCACAACAACGGCGTGCTCATCTACCTGCAGATGGCCGACCGCGATGTCGAGATCGTCGCGGACCGGGGAGTCACCGCCTGCGTCAGCGCAGCGGAATGGGAAGCGGTGTGCCGGCTGATGGAAGGGCATTTCCGGGCTGGCCACTTTCGCGAAGGGGCCCTCGCCGGCGTCGAGGCCGTGGGGAGCCTTTTGGCACGGCACTTTCCTGCCGGGACGGGCGAGCCAGGAAACGAGCTGTCCGACCGGCCCGTGCTGATGTGATGCGGCGCATCCGCCGGCGATCGGCGACGGTGCGGTCGGGGTGCGGGGAAACGCGCTAGACTACGTCGATGATCCAGCGCTTGTCCGTCGCCCGCGCGTGGCCTTTGGCCCTCGCGGTTTTCGTTCTCGGGGGTTGTTCGCTGTTCCGCAAGCCGGAGCCCGTCGCTCCGCCGCCACCCACGCCGCCGCCTGCACCCGCATTGCCGACGCCCGAAGCCACGCACAAGTTCGTGCTCGCCAACGATGGCGACGAAGTCGTCGGGTACGTGCAGAAGACCGTCGTTGGCAAGGACGACACCCTGCCGGACATCGCGCGGCGCTTCGATGTGGGCTACGAGGAGATCCTGCTCGCGAACCCAGGTGTGGACCCGTGGCTGCCCGGCGCCGGCCGCGAAGTGGTGGTACCCACCCGCTTCGTCCTCCCGGCCGCACCCCATGAAGGCCTGGTGGTGAACGTCGCCGCCATGCGCATCTTCTATTTCCCGCCCCACAAGAAGGGCGAGAAGCAGACCGTGATCACGCACCCCATCGGCATCGGCAAGGTGGGCTGGAAGACGCCGGAAGGCACGACGAAGATCGTCAGCCGGCAGAAGGACCCGGTGTGGGTGGTGCCGAAGTCCGTGCACGATGAACATGCGCAGGATGGCGACATCCTGCCCGCGAAGGTGGCCGCCGGCCCCGACAATCCGCTCGGGCGGCACATGTTCAGGCTCGGCTGGCCGAGTTACCTGATGCACGGCACCAACAAGCCCTATGGCGTGGGCATGCGCTCGAGCCACGGCTGCCTGCGGCTGTATCCCGAGGACATCGCGGTACTGTTCGACCTCATCCCCATCGGCACCAAGGTGACCGTGGTCAACCAGCCCTACCTCTTCGGCTGGCACGACGGCAAGCTCTACCTGCAGCCCTATGCGGTGATGGAAGACGACAAGCGCGACTGGTCGAAGAACCGCAAGCGCCTGCTGGACCGGCTGCTCGCGCCGAAGCTGCGCAAGCGCATCTCCGATCACGACCAGGAGATCGACTGGGACGAGGTGGGTGAGCTCGCACACGCGCCGCGCGGAGTTCCGGTGCCCGTCACCGGCGAACGCGATGGCGTGGATGCGGTTCTCGCCGAAGCGCGCAAGGTCGACAACCGGCTGCCGACGGGCTCGAACTGGGACGGCAAGTCCGAACTGCTGGTGGACCAGAAGACCTTCAACGAGCTGCTCGGCGAGAGCACCAAGCCCGAGGCGCAGCCGGTCGCCGCCAACCCCGACTCCGCACCACCGGCGGTCCAATGAGCGAGATGAAGGAGCCGCAGCGGTTCGGCGTCAGACCTGGGCGACGATATCGAGGCCGTTCTTCTGCACGAGGTGCAGCAGCTTGAGGGCGGCGCCGGTCGGGCGCTTCTGGCCGATCTCCCACTTCTGGACGGTCGAGACGCTGGTGTTGAGCAGGGCGGCAAAGACGGCCTGGCTGACGCGCGAACGCTCGCGGATGCGCTTGATCTGTTCGGGCTTCAATGGCTCGACCGATGGCAGGCACAAGCGGTCGAACTGACGCATCGTCACCTGTTCGATGGCCCCTGCAGCATGCAGCCCCCTTGCTGTCGAATGCACGGCTTCGAGTACCCTGGATTTCTTCCTAGGCATATTGACCCAGCTCCGTCGCTTCCTCGACGCGCCCATCGCGCAAACCAGCGGGTCTTGTAAATCGCCATGCCTGGTCGCCATCGTTATATAGCACTAAGTGCTATATAACGCAATCGGCTCGCCTTGAAAACGCCTAATTCTGTCGACAAACGACAGATTGGAGAGACCCTCGTCCGCATCTTCTGCTCCAGAGGTCCGGGAACTCTCACCTCGTTGCGTCGCTCGCGCCCAAAGCGCGCCCGAACTCGCCGGGTGCCGGACCTCTCTCAAGTTTCTCCGAATCGCTGATTCTGTCCGCGACGCTCGAGCTCGAAGGTTGGCCGGAGGGAGCGAGTGTGCGTCGCGTGTGAGCGCGGCCGTCTTGCCGCTTTGGCGGCGCTGAGCTGATTCGACGGATGCACTGATGAGGCCAGGTGCGCTAGCCGCCGGAGCGGCAAGGCGGGGATTTCACCGCGCGCCCACGCGACGCACACTCGCTCCCTCCGGCCAACCTTCGAGCCAGATCGAGTGCGACCTGGATCAGGTGAGCGAAGAACTTGTGATAGAGTCCGCCAAACCCACGATTGGGACGACATGTGGTAGTGGCGACCTCCCTGGGCATCCAGGTCAGAGAAGAAAGCGGGCCGGAGCAATCCATCCCGCGTGTCCCTACCGCCGCCACCGCCTTCGTCGGCCGCACGCTGCGCGGCCCCACCGACCGGCCCGTCCGCCTGAAGAATTTCGCCGAGTTCACCCAGGTGTTCGGTGGCTTGTGGCAGCCGAGTCCGCTGGGCTACGCCGTGGAGCAGTTCTTCGACAATGGGGGCCGCGAGGCGTACGTGGTGCGGGTGGTGAATGGTGCGCGCGCGGCGAGCCTGTGCCTGCCGACCGACGATGTGCCGCTGCGGCTGGAAGCGCGCCGGCCGGGGACCCGGGAATTCCTGCGGGCGGGGGTGGACTATGACAACATTCCAGCGACCGACACCCAGTGCTTCAACCTCACCGTGCATCGCGTGCGGGCCCAGGGCACCGAGCACGTCGAGGATCAGGAGATCTTCCGCGCCGTCTCGTTGCGCGAGGATGCCGACCAACCGCTGAGCCAGGTGCTGCTCGAGTCGGAACTCGTGAGGCTGGCAGGACCCGTTCCCGGCTCGCGGCCGCATTGCACGCTCGATGCGGCCAGTGGCCTTGCCACCGGCTACATCGCCTCGGGGTCCGACGGGGACGACGGCGCACCGCTCAGCGATTACGATCTCATCGGCTCCTCTGCGCGTGGCACCGGGCTGTTCGCGCTCAACCAGGTCGATCACTTCAGCTTCCTGTGCCTGCCGCCGCTGGCGCGGGAGACGGACGTGGGTCCCAGCGCATTGCTGGTGGCGGCGCGCTACTGCAAGGAACGGCGGGCGATGCTGATCGTGGACCCGCCCTTGCAGTGGAGCACGGCCGATGAAGCCATCCGCGGCATGCGCGGCTGGGAGGTCGCGAGCGAGAACGCGCTGATGTACTTCCCGAGGGTGCTGGCGCACGACAAGCTGCGCGGCCGCTTCGAATCCTTCGCGCCCTGCGGGGCCGTCGCGGGCATGCTGGCCCGGTCCGACGAGAGCTGGCCGTTGTGGTCGGCGGCGGAAGGGGAGGAGCCCGTGCTGCGCCCGGGTTTCCGGCCGCACTGCCTGGTGGCCGAGGAGCGGCGCATGCGCCTGGCGGCGCTGGGCGTGAACACGCTGCAGTCCTCGCGCGCCGCTTCGGGCATGCTCGCAAGTCCCAGGACCCTCGCCGCCGGCACGGCCGCTTGCCCCGACTGGAAGTATCTCTCCGCGCGTCGCCTGGCCCTCTTCATCGTCAACAGCATCGAGCGTGGCACGCGCTGGGTGGTGTTCACGCCACCGGATGCGCAGGTCGCGGCTCGCGTCCACGACCAGGTCACCGAGTTCTTAGAGGCGCTGGCGGCCGACGGCGCCTTCCTCGGGCGTGCGCCGGGAGATGCATGGTACGTGATCTGTGATGAGCGCCTGAATCCACCACAGCAGGGCGATACGCGCTGCTTCAACATCCTGCTGGGTTTCGCGGCCCAGCGACCCGGCGAGTTCCACAGCTACCTCATCACCCACTCGGTGACCGGCACGCGGGTGAAGACGGCGAGCCTGAACCGGCTCACTTCCGCGCACTATCACCCGGTGATGTTCGACGAACTCGACCCGCAGCAGCGAGGCTGGGTGGACCGCCTCGCCGAACGTTTCAACTCCTGAGCAACTGCAGCCGCCGTTCGATCTCGAGTTCGAGCGAGTGTGGCGCTGCCGGCCCTGCGGAGGCACGCGGCAGGCGCGGCAGTGCGTCGGCGCCCTCCAGCACGCGGCACGCGTGCTCGAAGCCGGCGTCGATGGCGCGATCGAAGGCCTGCCAGTTGAGCAGGTCGATGTTGGCGAGCGTCGGCTTGATCAGCAGGTCCGCGAGCTCGCGCTGCTGGGCGGCGGCGGTGGCACTGTTCACCATCCCGGCGCGCATCAGCACCTGGAAGATGTTGATGCGCTTGCGGCCGCCGGCACGCCGGGCGAGGAACCTCCACAACGGCGGTCCCTCGCCTTGCGCTGCGTCCGCGGTGAACGAGCGGTCCGCGCCGACGTCCACGCCGATGACGCAGCCTGGCTGATGCCGATGCATCACATCGACGGGCAGGTTGTTGATCGCCGCGCCATCCACCAGGACCTCCTCGCCGCGGAACACCGGCGGCAACACCCCGGGAATGGCGACCGAGGCGCGCAGCGCCTGCCACAGGGTTCCCGCCGAGTGCTCGGTGGCGCGGCCGGAGCTCAGGTTGGCGCTGATGCAGTAGAATGGCACCGGCAGGTCCTCGATCAGCGTCTGGCCGAATTCGCGCTGCAGGAGCCTGGAGACCTTCCGGCCGCGGGCCAGTGCGATGAACGGAAAGGTGTAATCGTTGACCGGGTTGGTGTCGACGAACGAACGCCGGTAGCGCTCGCGCATCTCCTCGTCCGTCCATCCGCTCGCGAGCCCGGCGGCGATGATCGAGCCGATGCTGGCGCCCCCGACGAAGTCGATGGGCACGCGCGCTTCGCGCAGCGCGTGGATCACACCCAGGTGCGCAAAGCCCCGTGCGCCGCCACCCGAGAGCACGAGGCCGACGCCGCGGCGGCTGATCAGGCGGGCGAGCCGGCCGACGTCCGCTGCGCTCGCGACATGATGATGCTGGTCGAAGGGCGCGCTGCCCACCCACGGCGGCAGGGTGCCTGGTCGGCAGGCGCCCGGATGCAGCAGCACGAGCTCCGAGCGCGCCATGGCGTTGTCAGGCGCCGAGGCTTCCATGTGCGGCCAGGGCCGGGGAGCGGAGTCGGTGGCCGCCGCCAGCAGCAAGGTGTCGGCCTGGCGGCAGCATTGCCGTGTCCACCCGGAGGGACGCGCGTGGGCGACATAGACGACGAAGTCGTTTGCCTCGGCCAGCGCATTGAACCATTGCGAAGGCTGGGCGGTGGCGCGCACGTCCCAGACCAATTCAGCGCGGCCGAACCGGCCGAGCTCCTGCACCAGCGTGGTGGCGAACAGGCCGATGTCCACTTCGAGGCTGTTGGGCACGATGGTGAACACGGCTGCGTGCCCCGGCTGGCGTTCAGGGCGATGCTCGCGCCGCAGGCGCCGCGCGCACAGGCGCGCCATCGCCAGCGACAGTGCCGGCGAGCGATGGGTGATGCCATCCAGGCTCGCTGCATCGACCCACAGCAACTCGCTGTCGCGCAGCGCCACGAGCCGCGCGCTGCGCGGCTCCCCGAGCAGCCAGCCGGACTCGCCGATCAGTTCGCCGCGCCCGATGCTCGCCAGCATCCGCCCGCCGCCGGCCGCCTGCACGCCGAGTCGGCCGCTGGCGACGAGGTACAGGCCATCGGGGTCGCTTCCGGCCTCGAACAACACCTGTCCGGCGGGCAGCGAGAAATGCACGGCAGCCCCCGCGAGGGACTCGAGCGTCGCGGGCTCGAGGTCCGCGAGGAATGCGCAATCACGCAGGTAATCCGCCGCGCCGCGCGGTGCGGCGCTGATGCTCGCTCGTTCTTCGTCCAAGGCCATGCAGGGGAAACGGCTGATGCCGGTGCCGACTTGAATCGAAACTGTGAACCCGTGCACGATTGCGCCACATGAGCGCCAAACCCCGCACGCTGGTCTTCTCGCATGGCAAGGAAAGCGGACCCTGGGGCTCCAAGATCATGGCCATGGCCGAGGTGGGGCGCGAACTCGGACTCGACGTGCAGTCCGTCGACTACCAGGGGATGGACGATCCCCGCGATCGGGTGGCGAAGCTGCTCGACGCGGCGCGCGCCTGGCAGGGGCCGCTGGTGCTGGCGGGGTCCAGCATGGGCGGGCATGTCAGCGCCGCCGCCGCGGCGTCGTTGAGTCCACGCGGGCTTTTCCTGCTCGCGCCGGCGTTCTACATGCCTGGCTACGAGGACCTCACGCCGCCGGGGCCTGCCTGTCCCTGCGCCATCGTGCACGGCTGGCGGGATGACATCGTGCCCGTGGAGAACAGCATCCGTTGGGCGCGCGAATACCGCGCCGACCTGCACGTGCTCGACTCGGATCACCGGCTGCAGGATCAGGTCCCGGCCATCTGCGCACTGTTGCGCGATTTCCTGCGCTCGAGGCTCGGGCTCTGAAGCGAAGCGCGGATCGCCTTGCGTGGAAACTCAATGCGGGGCCGGCGGCTCCTCTGAAGCGGGCGGCGCCGCAGCTGCCTGGGCCTGGGCGAGTTCGCGCAGCGAACCGCCGAGCTGCTCCCCGCAGCGCCTGCCCATGGCATCGAATCCTGCGCCCATCGCCGCGGTGTAGGCCGAGACGTATCCGGCGCCCGCCTTCGATTGCAGGAAGGCGAGGAGCTTGCGCAGGTCGCCATCGCCGAGATCGCGATAGCCGTAGGCCATGTAGCGCCGCAGTGGCTCCCGCATGCCATTCTCGAGGTCCTTGCGCGTGGCTTCGGCGGCCTTGCGCGAACGTTCCTCGATGGCGGTGGGGTCGGAGCCCGTGCCGATGGCGGTGCCGATGGCCACGGCCCGGCCCATGCTGGTGAAGATCTGCACGGTGGATTCGGTGGAGCGGGCAGCCGCGCTGATCCTGTCGAACAGCGCATCGCGTGCCGGCGAGCCCGGCGCCGCGAGGTCGCCGCTCATCACCTTGTCGATGGTGGGCTCATCGAGCCGGGCGAGGGATCGATCCCCCGACACCATGCGCTGCCCAACCTCACTCGCCAGGAACTTCAGCACCTTGCGCGCCGTGGGCTCATCGAGCCGTCCGGCCAGGGCCGAGATGGCCGCCGGCTCGAACACGTCGATCCGGAAGCCCCGCTCGGCCGCATCCTTGATGGCCTTCAACTGCTGATCGCTGAGCTTTTCCCGGGACTCCGCCACGAACATGTCGCGGATGCGCGTGGGCATGCCGGGGAGGCTCGCACGTACCTGCTCGCGGACGGCCGCCGCTTCGTAGACTTGCGCCGCGGTTTCCATGTCGACGGCCGCCGTCGCGGTGCCCCAGCAGACAAGGGCCAAGAGGACCAGCGGGAAGCGTGACATGCGCGGCTCCGGATGACTGAATGCAGGGCCCGATTGTACACTCGGGAGGTGTCATGACTGGACGCGACGGGGTTCACATGTTCATCATCCGCCATAGGATTTCATTACTCGCGGCGCTGATCCTCGCCGGCTGCTCCGCAGGGCAGTCGCCTGAGCCACCGGCCCCGCCCAGCCAGACGGTGTTCGACCCGATGACCCAGACCATGGATCGCGCCCGCGCGGTGCAGGGAACGGTGGATGCGCAGGCGAACGCCACGCGGCAGGCGGTCGAGGCGGCCGAGGGGCAGGGCAGCGCCCAGGACGCGCCGCACTAGGGACGCGTTCTTCAGTCCCAGTGTCGCGTCGTTCGGGCGCGCTTGGTGTCGCCGCGGCGTTTCTTCGAATCCACCCGCCGCTGCTGCGAGGCGCGCGTCGGGCGGGTCTTGCGGCGCACCTTGGGTTCCACCTGCGCGGCGCGCACCAAGGCCTCCAGGCGCTCGAGCGCATCCCGCCGGTTCTGCTCCTGGCTGCGCTCGCTGCGGGCGGTGATGAGGATGCTGCCGTCCTCGTTCAGCCGCTGTCCCGCGAGCCGGCGCAGGCGTTCCTTCACCGCGGCGGACAGGGTCGTGTTCTGCGGCAGCAGGAAGCGCAGCTGCACCGCGCTGGCCACCTTGTTGACGTTCTGGCCGCCGGGTCCCGCGGCGCGGATGAATTTCCATTCGAGATCCGAGTCCGGCAGCATCAGGCGCCCTCATCGAAGGGTGTGCGCCGTTCGCGGGGAGGGACGCTGGCGATGTGCACGGTCTCGGTGGCCGGGTCGAACAGCACCTGCGCCTCGCCCCGCTCGAGCTGCGCCCGCACGTGCGCCACCTTCTGTTCCAGCGAGAACTCGCGCTCGCCGTAGTCGGTGCCCTCGCGCAGCACGAAGGATTCGATCACCCCGCGCAACGCCTCGGACGACAGTTCGCGGTGCGGGATCTCCACCGGCTCCTGCGGCGCATCGCTCATTGCGGCGTATCAGTCCGGATCGGGTGCCGGGCGCATGTAGATCTCGCGCTGCGCCACGGGGATGGTGATGCCCTGCTCCTTGAACAGGCGCCAGATGGTGCGGTTGACCTCGGATCGCACGTTGTTCACGCCTTCCTGCGGATCGGAGATCCAGAAGCGCAGCTCCAGGTCGATGCCGTTCTCGCCGAAATGCATCAGCCGCGAGACCGGCAGCGGATCGTGCAGCACGCGCCGCTGCCCGTCGCAGGCCTGCAGCAGCAACTGCATCGCGAGCTCGGGGTCGTCGTGGTAGCTGATGCGCACGGGGAGCTTGAGCCGCACGCGCGGGTCGGTGTAGCTCCAGTTGATCACCGGGTTGGAGATGAGGTGCTGGTTCGGCACGAGCATCTCCACCCCGTCGCGGTCGCGCACCACGACGTAGCGCCCGCGCAGCTCCTGCACCCAGCCGAACCCTTCGGTGGTGGTGCCGGTCTGCCCGGTGAAGCTGATCACATCGCCCGGCTTGATCGACCGGTCCATCAGCAGCACGAAGCCGCTGACGAAGTTGGCGGCGATGGACTGCAGGCCGAAGCCCAGCCCGAGGCCGATGGCGCCCGTCAGCACCGTGAGCGCGGTGAGGTCCACGCCCGCGGCGTTGAGGCCGAGCAGGATCGACAAGGCGATGAGCACCGCGCTCGCGAACTTCGAGATGCCGATGCGCGTCGACAGCGCCACGGAGTGCAGCTTCATCAGCCGCCGCTCGATCCACCGGCCGATCCAGGTGGCCACCACCATGAAGATCGTGAGCGTGAACAGCAACTTGAGGATGGACCACAGCGTGATGCGGTTGCGCCCCGCCGTGATGCCGACCTGGTCGAGTGTGGCGACGATCGGGTCGAGCCAGTCGAGCATCTGCGCCGCCACGACCAGCCAGATGAACAGCGCCGCACGCGACTCCCAGCTCTGCAGCCAGGATTTCTCGCCGAGGGTGGCCTCGAACACCAGCACGCAGATGCGCACGAACACGTAGGCGCTGACCAGGCGGACGGCGATCTCCACCAGCGCATCGTCGAGGTGCAGGGCGCTCACCGCCAGCCGCAGCAGCAACAGCAAGGCCAGGGCGATCAGATAGGGAGCGGTGACCTGGCCGATGCGCCGGCTCAGGTAGGCGCTGTTCATGGCAGGCGGGGGATGGCGGCCGCGACGCTCGTACCAGCGATGGACGGCAAGGCCGGCGAACCAGGCCGCGAGCAGGCAAAGCGCAACCCCGGACAGCTCGATCAGGACATTGCGCGTGAACAGGATGTCGAGGAATTCACCGAGCTTCTGCTCAAGCCGGCTCATGCATTCAGGTCCGGGATGAGCTGGCTCTCCAGTCGCGTGATCTGGTCCTTCAGCATCAGCTTGCGGCGCTTCAGGCGCTTGATCTGCACCTCGTCCGCGTTGAAGTCCATCGACAGCCGCGCGATCACATCGTCGAGGTCGCGATGCTCGATGCGCAGCGAGCGCAACCGTTCGATGTTCCTGAACAGGTCGCGATTGACGTTGTTCGTATCGTCGTTCACGTTGCTTGTCGAGCCTGGTCCCACAGCGGCATGATGTGAGCGGGTAGCTTAGCCAACCGCCCCAGGGGATTCCAAGGGAGATTGGGGTCGTGGAAATCCGAACCCACCGTGCCGGCGAGCTCGAACTGCCGCGCCAGCGCTGCGGCCCACTCCACCGGCTGCCCGGGGTTGCTGCCGCTCACCACCTCCAGCCCCGTCCCGCCCTGATCGCGAAACTCACCAAGCAGCGCCCGGCGCGCACCGCCCGACAGCCGGTAGCGCAACGGATGCGCGAGCACCGCATGCCCGCCGGCGGCGCGAATCCACGAAACCGCCTCGGCGAGCGCTGGCCATTCGACCCGCCGGTAGGCAGGCTTGCCCTGGCCGAGGTAGCGATGGAAGGCGTCCCCGACGTGGCGCGCGAGGCCGGCCTCGACCATGGCCCGCGCGAGATGCGTGCGGGTGATGACCCCGGTGCAGCCGAGCACGCGTTCGCGCAGCGCGGCGCCGGGCAATCGCAGCCGCTCGAGCCGCTGGCACATCTGCTCGATGCGCTCGCGTCGTCGCCCCTCCTGCGCGGCCATGTGCCGATGCAGCGGCTCGTGGCCGGGGTCGAGCCACAACCCCAGCACGTGCACGGTCTGCGCGCGCCAGCCGGCCGAGATCTCCACGCCATCGATCATCCGGACGCCGAGGCGTTCACCGGCGGCGCGGGCTTCCCCGAGGCCCGCAAGGCAGTCATGATCGGTCAGCGCCAGGGTATGCACCCCCGCGGCCGCCGCCCGTGCGACCAGCTCCGCCGGCGAGAGGACGCCGTCGGAGCAGTGCGAGTGCGAGTGCAGGTCGATGCCATCGGGCCCGCTCATGCGGCCGGCCCCGAAATGCCCACCGACTCCACGCGCAACCCTGCCAGCACCACGAAGCCCTGTTCCCGCTCGAAGCCATCCCGGCTGTAGTCGAAGGTATAGGTGCGCCGCAGCCCGCGACGGCCGCGCGGGATGCCCCGCCACGACCAGCCGGCGAAGGCGACGGTCCCGTCCAGCAGCTGCACCACGGCCCGGGAGCAGGCATCGCGGGCGACGCGGTTGGCCAGTTCCCGCGCGTCCATCGCATCGCGCCATGCTCTGTAGGCGATGGCCAGGGTCACCGCCGCGAGAATCAGGCCGACGAGGGGCTCCTGGCCGATCACGCGGGCAGCACCTGGTGATGGTTGAAGGCGATGAAATCCCCGTTGATGAGGCTCTCGCGGCAGTTGTAGCGCAGGCGGTGGCCATCCAGTCGGGTGACGTGGCCACCGGCGGCCTCCAGCAGCGCCTGTCCCGCCGCCGTGTCCCATTCGGAAGTCGGGCCGAAGCGGGGGTACAGGTCCGCCTCACCGCTGGCGATCAGGCAGAACTTGATGGAACTGCCCACCTGCAGCGTGCGATGCGGTCCCATCCGGGTCAGGAACGCTTCGGTGCCTGGATCGCGATGCGATCGGCTGCAGGCCACCCGCGGCGGGGTTCCCGGCTGGCTGACGCCGATGCGCCGCGGCGGCAGGTCCCGCTCGACCACGAAGGCGCCACAGGTGCGTGCGCCCCAGTACAACTGCCGGCGCGCCGGCACGCCGATGCAGCCGAACACCGGTTCGTGATCGACGATCAGCGCGATGTTGACGGTGAACTCGCCGTTGCGCTTGACGAACTCGCGCGTGCCATCGAGAGGATCCACCAACCACAGCCGCGACCAATCCCTGCGCTCGCTCCAGGGTGCGTGCGCGGACTCCTCCGACAGCACGGGGAGCCGCGGTTCGATGCCGGCGAGACCCTCGAGGATGATGCGCTGGCTGTCGAGGTCCGCCAGGGTGAGCGGCGAGTCATCGTCCTTGGTGCGGACCTCGAACTCACCCTCGTACACGCGCATGATCGCGCGTCCCGCGGCCTCGACCACCGGCAGGATGACGCGCGCCAGCGCCTCGGGGTCAGGCAGCACTTGGTATCATCCCCGGATGCCAGGATCCGCACCGGTCGACTGGGCGCGCATCGATACCGTGCTGCTCGACATGGACGGTACGCTGCTCGACCTGCGCTTCGACACCTGGTTCTGGCAGGAACTGGTGCCGGCGCACTACGCGAGCGCGCACGGACTCTCGGCGGAGCGTTCCCGCGAGATCCTCACGCCGAAGTTCCGCGCATCCATGGGCACGCTCGACTGGTATTGCATCGACCACTGGAGCCGCGAGCTCGGGCTCGACATCGCGGACATCAAGCGCGGCGTGCACGAGCAGGTCCAGTTTCTGCCGCAGGCCGAGCAGTTCCTGGCCCGGTTGCACGCGCTCGGCAAGCGGCGCGTGCTGATCACCAACGCGCATCCGGGGACGCTGGCGATCAAGGATGATCGCATGCGGCTCGCGGATCACCTGGACGCCTGCTTCTCCACCCATCCCTTCGGCGCACCGAAGGAGGATGCGCGATTCTGGCCGCGGTTCCATCAGGCAGAGCCCTTCGATCCGGCGCGCACACTGTTCATCGACGACAGCCTGCCGGTGCTGCGGGCCGCGCAGGCATTCGGCATCCGCGAGCTGCGGGCGGTGCGGCATCCTGACAGCGGCCACGGACCGAAGGACACGGGGGAGTTCATCGGCATAGACGGGGTCGGCGAGCTGCTCGACTGATGCCGCCCGCGCGTAGCCGCGGTCAGCCAGCCGGCGGTGCCTGCGCCGGCCCGCCGCCGGGGCCCGGCCCACCACCATTGGCATCGCCAGGACCACCGCCACCGCCTCGCCCACGTCGCCGGCGGCGACGCTTGCGCTCTGCCTGCTGGGCGGCATCTCCGCTCTCGCCGCCGGTGGGTGAGGCGGACCCCGCCGGTCCCCCGACACCGCCACCGCCGGAATCGCGCGGCCGGCTGGGGTGTCCTGCATCCGGATGCGGACGCGAGCCGGGGCCTGTACCCGAATGCCGCGGCGACCTGCCGCCGGACCGCGGACCGCCCGAACGGGAGCCCCCCGATCGCGGGCCGCCCGACCGGGACCCGCCGCCGGGTCGGCCGCGTCCGCCGCGACCGAAGCTGGGGGCGCGCTCGCGCCACTCCGCCGGGGGTGGGGGAACGACCTCGGCGAGGTCGGCGGAAGCAATTGAGCCACGCGGGATCTGATGGCCGATGTAGCCTTCGATGTCGGGGAGGGAGATCGCGAACTCATCGCAAGCGAAGCTGATCGCATCGCCTTCCGCACCGGCCCGCGCGGTGCGGCCGATGCGGTGCACGTAGTCCTCCGCATCCTGCGGCAGGTCGAAGTTGAACACGTGGCTGACGTCGGCGATGTGCAGGCCTCGCGAGGCGACGTCGGTGGCGATCAGCACCGCGACTTCGCCGCTGTGGAAGTCGCGCATCATCTTCAGGCGCTTCTTCTGCGGCACATCACCGGAGAGGGCCTGCGCCACGAAGCCGTTCGCGAGCAAGGTGCGTTCCAGGAGCTCCGCCATGCGCTTGGTGTTGACGAACACCATGGTGCGACGCGCGTCGATGCGACGCAGCAAGCCGATGAGCAGCGGGATCTTCTCTTCCGAGGAGGGGAGATACAGGAGCTGGCGCACCCGGTCTACCGTCATCTTGTCCGGCTCGATGCGGATCAGCTCCGGGTTGTTCATGTGCTCGTAGGCGAGCTCGAGCACCCGGTGCGACAGGGTTGCCGAGAACAGCATGCTGAGCCGCTGGGTCGGATGCGGCAGCCGGCGGAGCAGGAAGCGGATGTCCTTGATGAAGCCCAGGTCGAACATGCGATCCGCTTCATCGAGAACCGCGACCTGGATATGTCGCAGATCCAAGACATGCTGCTTGAAGTAGTCGATGATGCGGCCCGGAGTGCCGATGACCACATCCACGCCCTCGGTGAGTTCGCGCCGCTGCTTGTCGTAGTCGACCCCGCCGAACACCAGCGCAAGCTTGAGCCCGGTGTACTTGGTGAGCCCCACGGCATCGGCGTGGATCTGGACGGCGAGCTCGCGCGTCGGCGCGATGACGATGGCGCGCGGCGCGTTCACGGGCCTTTTGGGGTCCCCGGGTGATCGCAGCAGGCGGTTGATCAGGGCGATGAGGAAGGCCGCCGTCTTGCCGGTACCGGTCTGCGCCTGGCCGGCCACATCGCCCCCGGCGAGCGCCCGGGGGAGCGTCTGTGCCTGGATGGGCGTGCAATGGGTGAAGCCCAGCTCGGCGATGCCGCGATGGAGACCTGGAGGGAGTTCGAGGCTGGCGAACTCGAGACTACTGAGATGATCGTCTGGCATAAACTTGCAATCTGGTGGGCGACGGGTTCAATATAGGCTCATCCGGCGCGAAAGATGCGCCTCGCCACGCGGAAAAAATTGGTTCCGCGCCACCCAACCGCTCTATCGGTATCCTTCTTAAGGGTAAAAATCGGTCAACCAAGCCGCTGTATTGTGCCGCAAAGCCCGGCGATCGTCACTTCGCGCGGGCGCCCAAAACCACCTCTTTTCGCAATATGCACCACGTCAAGCACGTTTTCATCACACTTGAATGTCCCCACAAACCCAACGCCGGAAGCCAACTCAGTGAGTAGTCCCAGCATCGTTCATACCAGCGACGCCACGTTCGACAAGGATGTCCTGAAATCCGACAAGCCCGTCCTGCTCGATTTCTGGGCAGAGTGGTGCGGTCCCTGCAAGATGATCGCCCCCATCCTCGATGAGATCGCCGAGACCTACAAGGACAAGGTCACCATCGCCAAGATCAACATCGACGAGAACCCCTCGACGCCGCCGAAGTTCAACATCCGTGGCATTCCCACGCTGATCCTCTTCAAGAACGGCACGGTGGAGGCGCAGAAGGTCGGCGCGGTCACCAAGTCCCAGCTGGCGGCCTTCCTGGACAGCAACCTGTGAGAGGCTATCTCGGCAATCAGCCCCGGGGCGGGCAGGGCGGCGGCAACAGGCCCAACAAGGGCAACCGCATGCGCGGTGAGCACCGTGGCGGCAACAACGGCGGCCAGCGCCAGCACGAGGATTTCGGCGACCTGCCGGACAACGGCGATGACCTCGAGATCATAGATCCAGCGGAGCTTGCGCGCAGCCGCAGCTCGATGAACCTGACGGTCCTGAAGAAGAAGCCGATCACCGAACTGGTGAAGATGGCCGAGTCCATGGCCCTGGAGAACACGGGCCGCTCGCGCAAGCAGGACATCATCTTCGCCATCCTCAAGGCGCATGCCAAGAAGGGCGAGGACATCTACGGTGATGGCGTGCTGGAGATCCTGCAGGACGGCTTCGGCTTCCTGCGTTCCTCCGACTCGAGCTACCTCGCCGGCCCGGATGACATCTACGTGTCTCCGAGCCAGATCCGCCGCTTCAACCTGCGCACCGGCGACTCCGTCTCCGGCCTGATCCGCCCCCCGAAGGACGGCGAGCGGTATTTCGCGCTGCTGAAGGTGGGCGAGATCAACTTCGACTCGCCGGAGAGCTCGCGCGGCAAGGTGCTGTTCGAGAACCTCACCCCGCTCCATCCCACCGAGCGCTTGAAGCTGGAGCGCGGCAACGGCTCCACCGAGGATCTCACCGCACGCACCATCGATCTGGTTTCGCCCATCGGCAAGGGCCAGCGCGGTCTCATCGTCTCGCCGCCCAAGGCCGGCAAGACCATGCTGCTGCAGAACATCGCCACCTCCATCGCGGCCAACCACCCGGAGTGCTACCTCATCGTGCTGCTCATCGACGAGCGGCCCGAGGAAGTCACCGAGATGGCGCGCACGGTGAAGGGCGAGGTGGTTTCTTCCACTTTCGATGAGCCCGCCAGCCGCCACGTGCAGGTGGCCGAGATGGTCATCGAGAAGGCCAAGCGCCTGGTGGAGCACAAGAAGGACGTGGTCATCCTGCTCGACTCCATCACCCGCCTGGCACGCGCCTACAACACGGTGGTGCCGAGCTCGGGCAAGGTGCTCACCGGCGGTGTGGATGCGAACGCGCTGCAGCGGCCGAAGCGCTTCTTCGGCGCCGCGCGCAACATCGAGGAGGGCGGGAGCCTGACCATCCTCGCCACCGCGCTGGTGGACACGGGCTCGAAGATGGACGATGTGATCTTCGAAGAGTTCAAGGGCACCGGCAACTCGGAAATCCACCTCGACCGGCGCATCGCCGAGAAGCGCGTGTTCCCCTCGGTGAACATCAACCGCTCCGGCACGCGCAAGGAAGAGCTCATCACCGATCCGGCGGAGCTGTCGAAGATGTGGATCCTGCGCAAGCTCCTGCATCCGATGGACGAGCTCGCGGCCATCGAATTCCTGCTCGACAAGATGAAGGACACGAAGACCAATGCGGACTTCTTCGATGCGATGAAGCGCTGAAGGCACCGGGGCGGCACATGCAATGGTGGGGCTGGATAGCGGCTGGCGCAATTCTGCTCGGGGCGGAGCTCGCTTTCGTCGATGCGCAGTTCTACCTGGTGTTCATCGGCGGCGCCGCCCTGGTGGTCGGCATGCTCGCGGTGGCGGGCGTGGACCTCGCGCCCTGGCTGCAGTGGCTGCTGTTCAGCCTGCTCGCCCTCGTCGCGCTCGTGGGCTTCCGCCAGCGCATCTACACACGCCTCCGGCGCGGCCTGCCCGAGTTCCCGGACGGCCTCGTCGGCAGCCGGGTGCATGTGCCGGTGGCGCTGGGTGCGGGACAGGAATGCCGCGTCGAGTACCGCGGCAGCACCTGGGATGCCATCAACGACGGGCCCGTCACCCTGCAGGCGGGCGCCAGCGCCCGCATCGAGCGGGTCGAGGGCCTGAAGCTGTACCTGCGGGATTGAGGCCAGCAGACCCATGGAGGAGATTCCGGTGAGTTATTTCTTCATCGCCGCGGCGATCATCGTGGTCATCGCCTTCGTCAAGACGGTGACGGTGGTCCCGCAGCAGAGCGCCTTCGTGGTCGAGTACCTGGGCAAGTACAGCCGCACGCTGCAGGCCGGGTTCCATATCCTCATCCCCTTCGCCGAGAAGATCGCCTACCGGCACAACCTGAAAGAGATCGCGATGGAGATCGCCGAGCAGATCTGCATCACCAAGGACAACGTGCAGGTGGGCGTGGATGGCGTGCTGTACCTGCAGGTGCTGGACCCGCGGCTCGCCTCCTACGGCATCACCAATTACAACTTCGCCATCTCGCAGCTGGCGCAGACCACGCTGCGCAGCGAGATCGGCAAGATCGAGCTGGACCGCACCTTCGAGGCGCGCGGCACGATCAACGCCAACGTGGTGAGCGAGCTGGACAAGGCCACCGCTCCCTGGGGCATCAAGGTGCTGCGCTACGAGATCCGCAACATCACCCCGCCGCGCGATGTGCTCTCGGCCATGGAGAAGCAGATGCGGGCCGAGCGCGAGAAGCGCGCCGTGGTGCTGACCTCCGAAGGCGACCGCGACGCCAAGATCAACCAGGCGGAAGGCGACAAGCAGCGCGTCATCAAGCAGTCCGAGGCCACCAAGCAGCAGGCGATCAACGAGGCTCAGGGCCAGGCCGAGGCCATTCTGGCCGTGGCCGCCGCCACCGCCTCAGGGCTCAAGCAGGTGGGCGTCGCGCTCAGCGAGCGTGGCGGCATCGAGGCCATGCAACTGCGCATCGGCGAGGAATACGTGCGCCAGTTCGGCAAGCTGGCCCAGTCCGGCACCACGCTGGTGGTGCCGGCGAATCTCACCGACCTCGCCTCCATCGTGAGCCTTGCCACCAGCATATCGCGCAAGGGTTCCGTGACGCCGCCCGCCAGCTGAGGTGGCCCGCGGAATGTGCGCTGCGGATGGCCTGGACAACCAACAGATGCGCTCTTCCGAAGTCCACGCGCTCGATTCGACCAGCCTGTTCGAAGGGATAGGCCACTGGCATCGCATGCTCTGCGGCGAGTCGTCGCAGCCGATGCTGACGAAGGAAGGCGATATCTCCCTGATCAATTCGCGGATCTTGCCGCAGTTCGGCAGCGGCACCCTCGATATCGCGTCGTTCGACGACGAACTCATCGTCGTCGGCATGCGCTGTCGCTTCGATCGTGATCTCAGCTATCACGGGGTCGGCGAGGGTTGGACGCGGCTCCACTTCCGCAAGGCTGCGCGTACCCTGATGCAGTTCGAGGGCCATGCCTGCAGCGAACTCGAGGGCCCGCTTTGCCAGGTGTTGCACCAGCCGGTCGGACTGCCGGACGAGGAGTGGATCGAGGGCGGTGTCGCCTTCGACTGGGTGACGGTGTTCATGCGCCCGCGGCTATTGACGGAGCGCTTCAGGCTCGATTCGATCGGCCTCACCGACCCGCTGCGCCGGCTTGCCCAAGGCGCTGACGACTTCGTGCTGGAAAACTGGTCGCTGTCGGCCGAAATGGCGCTGGCGATGAACCAGCTGCTCGGAGAGCGCTACGCGGGGGACCTCAGGCGCGTCCATCTCGAGGCCAAGGCGACCGAACTTGTCTGCATGATGTCGAAGGTGCTGCGGCCCTGCAGCCAATCCGAATCAACCGTTCGGCTCCTGCCGCGGGACGTCGACGCGCTGCACGAGGTACGGCGAATCCTCGCGCAGACCCCGGCCGGGAAGCCGAGCATCCAGGCGCTCTCCCGGCGCGTCGGCATCAACCGCAACAAGCTCACCTTCGGCTTCAAGCATCTGTTCGAACAGACGATCTCGGAGTACCGCCTCGAGCTCCGCTTGCAACTCGGCTGGAAGCTGCTGCAGGAGACTTCGCTGCCGATTGCGGTCGTCGCCGACAGGGTCGGGTATGGGCAGGCGGCGGCCTTCTCCACCGCCTTTCGTCAGCACTTCGGCATCACGCCACGCCACGTCCGGCTTCGAAAGTGACGCCGCCGAAAGTGGAAGTGCGGATTTCGCAAGATCCCCGGACGTCCATTACCTAAGTTACGGCTGGCCGGCAGTGAGCCCGGCGCCGCCGTTGGTGAGGACTCCATGACGACTTCGCAGACGCCTTCGTTTGCATTCCTGGCGCTCGGTCTCAGCGCCGTTACAGCCCCTGCCTGGCCGCAGTCCGAGGCCACGGTCACGGCACTCGATGAGGTCGTCGTCACCGCGCGGCATCGCGAGGAGAACCTGCAGAACGTGCCCCTGTCGATCACCGCTCTCAGCGGCACCATGATCAAGGAGTTGCACGAGGCGACGCTCCAGGGACTCGAGTTCTCGGTGCCGAACATGGTCTTTGGGGAGACCGGAGCGTCCGCCGAGACCTTCATCGGCATCCGCGGCATCGGCGACTTCGCGCGCAACATCGGTTTCGACACCCGCGTCGGCGTCTACATCGACGGAGTGTTCGCCGGCCAGTCGTTGGCAGTTGACCAGGGCCTGGTCGACCTGCGCCAGATCGAGGTGCTGCGCGGGCCGCAGGGCACCCTGTTCGGCAAGAACAGTTCCTCCGGCGTCATCGACATCATCACCAACGCGCCGGTGATCGGTGAGTTCAGCAGCGAGTGGCGCGTGGGTGGCGGGAACTTCCGCACATTCAACGGTTCAGGTGTCCTCAACCTGCCGCTCGGCCAGAGCTCGGCGGCACGGCTGTCCGTCGCCACACAGCGCCAGGGCGGCTACATCGACAACCTGTTCGATGGCAGCAAGCTCATGACCAACAACTTCACGCTGGCACGTGCCAGATTCCTGTTCAAGCCGAGCGATGCGCTCGACATCAGCTTCAGCTTCGACGCCCGCCGTCAGAACAACCGGACGCTGTTCCTCGAGCCAGACGCATCCTACGAGAACGCCGTCGGCAACCCGGCGGCCGCGCCCGACTTCATCGTCGATCAGGACGCCGATCTCATCGACAACAACAAGGGCTGGGGCGGCGGCCTGACGATCGACTACAAGCTTGCCAACGACTTCGTGTTGACGGCCATCACCGGCTATCGCGCCGCTGATCGCAAGACCGGGAGCGATGAGGACGCGACACGCGTGTTCACGCTCAATGCGCGTTATTTCCAGGATCATTTCAAGCACTTCACCCAGGAGTTTCGCCTCGCTTCCCGCGGTAACGAGCGCTTCCGATACGTGCTCGGCGCCTTCTACTTCGACCAGAAGGCCAACACCGACCGCGTCGTCGCGCTGGGACCCGGCTTCGGCGGCCCGCCGCAGGGGGTCGACGCCGCCACGCAGCATTCGTCGGTCGATACCCGCAACTGGGCGCTGTTCGCCAACGCAAACCATGACCTGACCGAGCGCCTGACCCTGAGCGGCGGCGTGCGCTTCACGGACGAGCGCAAGGATGCGAAGATCCACCAGAACGTGTTTCCCGGCTTCGGCCTCGCGCTGCTTCTGGATGAGAACCTCAGCCGCAGCGAGAATTACTTCACCGCGACGGCGAGCCTGAAGTACAAGCTCAGCGACAGGTCCTCGGGCTACTTCACCTACTCGAGCGGTTACAAGAGCGGTGGCTACAACGTCGACCTGATCCGCGTCGCCTCGGACCTGCCGTACCAGGAAGAGAAGGTCGACAGCTACGAGCTGGGAGTGAAGTCCGACCTGCTGAACGGCCGGCTGCGCCTCAACCTCGCGACCTACCTCGCGAAATACCGTAACTACCAGGTGTTCCAGTTCCGCTTCGACCCGGGCACCGGCACGACCGCTCTGCTCGTTTCCAATGCCGCATCCGTCAAGACCCGAGGCTTCGAGACCGAAGCGACGGCGCTCCTCACCGATCGCTTGAGTCTCGATGTCGGTCTCGGCTACAGCAAGGCCACGTTCGACGACTTCCCCGGCGGTGCCGTCGATGCCACGACCGGCGGGCTGCTGAACGTGGCGGGCAACGTCCTGCCGCGCGCGCCGAAGTGGACCGCCAATGTAACCGCCGCCTATGAGTTCCCGGTGGGTTCGGTCAAGGGGCGGGTGGCCCTCGGCTACGGCTACCGGGGTGAGCAGTTCTTCAATCCCGACAACCGCGAGAACGACCGGCAGGGCGGCTACGGGTTGTGGAACGCTTCCGTCAACTTCGACCTGAGCGATCGCTGGCAGCTCAGCCTGTACGGCCAGAATCTCGGTGACAAGACCTACCGCACGATGCGCGGCATCAGCTTTCTCGGTGTTCCGTTCAGCCTGTTCGCGCGGCCGCGCACCTACGGCGCCGATGTGGGCGTCCGGTTCTGAGCGAGACGGACATGAATTCGATGCGCCGGCACGGTTCGGCTTTCGCCCTCGTAGGCTGGTTCGCGTGGCTGGCGCCGTTGGTCGCCGGTGCGGGCGTGGCGCCAGCCGTGTCCGACGGCGCGGCGATAAGCATGCGAACGCTGTCCGCGCCGCGCCAGCTGCGTCTCGTGTTCGAATCGCTCGTCGACGGTACAGGTGAGCGGCTCGCCGGCCGCGAGATCGTCATCGAGGGCCGAACCATCGTGGCGATCGGCTCAGGTCTGAAGCGACGTTACCCGGCGGCCCGGCGTATCACGCTCGCCGGCCTGACGGCGATTCCCGGACTCATCGACGCACACGTCCACATGACCTACGGGTTCTGCGCCGACTCGAGAGGCGACCCTTGGAAGCAACTGCTGAGCGAAACACCGCCGCAGGAGCGGCTGCTCGCCGGAATCGACAACGCTGCCAGGACGCTCGCGGTGGGGGTGACCACCGCGCGTGACCTGCTCGCGCTCAACGGAGTCGACTTCGAGCTGCGCGAGTTGATCGACCACGGCGTGGTGCCAGGGCCGCGGCTGTACCTGTCGGGTGTCGGCATCCATCCCCTCACCATGCCGCCGGGGGCGGGCGGGACAACCGATGAACGGATCGCCGCCTTCAGTCAGCGCGCACGCGAGGTCGTGGCGAGCAAGGCGTCGTGGCTCAAGATCTTCGCAACCACCGGTACAGGCGCCGACCTCACGGGCGAGCAGATCTACCAGTATCCTGAGATCAAAGCGGCCGTGGATATCGCCCACGCGGGTGGCGTACGGGTTGCGGTGCACGCTTACGGCCCGTCGGTCGTGCCCGAGGCGATCCGGGCGGGGGTGGATTCGATAGAGCACTCGGTGGGCGTCGATGACGAGACGCTGCGTAGCTGGGCGGCCAGCGGCGTGTTCTACGTGCCGACGGTCGACCATAATCGCTACTACGCCGAGCACCGCCTCGAGTACGGCTACGACGCGGATGCGGCCGGGGCGCTGCAGGCGTTCGTCGAACGCAACCTCGACACGCTCGGCCGCGCTCATCGGGCGGGCGTGCCGATCGCGATGGGCTCGGACGCTGTGATGACGATGTTCGGCGAGAACACCCGCGAACTCGAGTGGTTCATCGCGGCGGGCTTCACGCCGGCCGAGGCGTTGCGCGCGGCCACCGTCGACGGCGCACGCCTTCTCGGCCAGCAGGATCGCCTCGGCCGGCTTGCGCCGGGTTTCACGGCTGACATCGTCGGGGTCCGCGGCATGCCACTCGCGGATATCCGCGCCGTGACCCGGCAGGTTGTGTGGGTGATGAAGGACGGCAAGGTCGAGATCGACCGGCGATCGTCCGGTCGGCCGGCTGCGGCCGCGGGGTCAGCGTGCCACCCGCCGTTGATACCGCGCTGAGGTTCAGGGAATCGTGACGTGGTCCGAGGCGCGCCGGCCGCGATCCGCGCGCCGGCGGTCCGTGCCTTCGAAATGCCGCGCGATTTCCTCCCGGTCCACGCGTCGCCGCGACCGGTTGCGACGGTCCGGATGATGGCGATAGCGACAGTTGCACACCGCGGCATCGCAGGCCGGCAATGGCAGCCGGGGTGCCTGGGTGGAAAGCCAGCGGTGAGAACCGCAACGCTGGGCGCTGCGGCAACACCGTTCACCGGGAATGATCGACACGGCGCGCCAGCGATGCTGCGTCTCGCCCTCGGGCCTTGCGGGACTGCCACGCCATGCAAACAGCCATCGTTGGATCAGGCTTCGCTGGTTCATGCGTTCCTTGCCTCCAAGATCGCGATCACCGCGACAATTCCCAGACGAAATACTACGGTTTCGGCCGGCGTGGGGGTGAAGCTGACATAATCCTTCCGCGGCTGGGACTCACGCGCTGCGATACAGCAGCAACTCCTCGCTTGCTTCACGCCATGCGCGTTCATCCCTTGAAGCGAGTGCGTCGAGGTCGGCGGGCGCGCCGGAGGCATCATCGACCCACTGGCGCAGGATGGGACTGCCGTTGATCAGGTCGATGGCGAGACGGTCACGCTCGTATTCGTAGGGAAAGTCGCGCCACAGCCGGTAGTCGGGCCGCAGCTTGCGCAGCACCTTGAAGGCCAGGGCCTGGAGGCGCCACGGCGTGAAATCACCGTGCCGATAGCTGCCATCCTCGACGTGGACCTGCACCCCCGAGCACAGCTTGCCCACGTGCTTGTGGAAGGTGGGCTCGAACCAGCAGGCGCGCAGCCGGCAGCCGGTGAGCCATCGAGGCGCGAGCGCATGCATGCCCGCGATGATTTCCTCGGCGTCGAGGTCCGGCGCGCCGAACAGTTCCAGCGGACGCGTGGTGCCGCGTCCTTCCGACAGGGTCGTGCCCTCGAGCATCACCGTGCCGGCGTAGCAGCGCGCCATCGACAGGTTGGGCGCGTTGGGGCTGGGATTGATCCAGCTGCGCTCGCCCAGCGGCCAGCCATGGCCGGGCGCTGCGTCCGGTTGCCAGCCCGCGAGCGGGACGACCCGGTAGTCCACCTCGAGCTTCAGCTCGCGGATGAACCAGCGGCCCATCTCCCCGAGGGTGAGCCCGTGTCGCATGGGCATCGCACCGGCGCCGACGAAGCTTTCCCAGCCTGCGCGAAGCGACAGGCCCTCGACCGGCCGGCCCACGGGATTGGGACGGTCCAGCACCCACACGGACTTGCCCGCGGCGGCGGCGGCCTCGAGCACGTAGCGCAAGGTGGTGATGAACGTGTAGATGCGGCAGCCCAGGTCCTGCAGGTCCACGAGCATGACATCGAAGGTCTCGAGCATGGCGGGCGTCGGGCGGCGCACCTCGCCATACAGGCTGAACACCGGGATGCCGAGCCGCGGATCCTGGAAATCGGGCGATTCCACCATGTTGTCCTGCTTGTCGCCCCGCAGGCCATGCTGGGGGCCGAACGCCGCGGTGAGCTGGATGTCACCGGCCGCGGCCAGCGCATCGAGCGAATGGGTGAGGTCGCGAGTGACCGAGGCGGGATGCGCGAGCAACGCGACGCGCCGGCCCGACAGGCCGCGGCGCAGCGTGGAATCCTCGAGGAGTCGCTCGATGCCGAATTTCACGCAATGGGCTCCTGCGGCGGCGACGCCGGCCAGTGGAGAATGAATCCATCGCGATGATGGAAATCGGGCTTCGGACCCGGATGATGCAACGCCCAGAAGGACTGCCGGCCATCGAGGGTTTCGATGACGGCCGCCAGCGCCAACGCCCTGGGCGTGCGTCGATGGACCTCGAAGAGTTCGCCGGGGATGAGCGTGTTGATGGTCATGGCCTCTCGCTCTTCGCGCCAGCGGATCACCGGCCCGCGCGATGAGTTCACCGGCCGCATGCCGTTGCGGTAGCCGTCGAAATCATAGAGCGCGTACTCGCAAGACGGGGAGAAGTTGAACTCCCGGTAGGCCTCCTCGTCCGCGCGGGCGAAGAGCTCGACGCAGGTGTGCCGCCACAGCTCATCGCGAAAGGCGGCCGGCCGGGAGGCGGGCCACGCCAATGCCTGCGGCGGCGCCTCGATGCGGACGGTGTATTCGAGCGAACCGCCGGGGCCTGCCTCCAGCGTCGCGGCAACTGTCCGAACCGGCGCCGCCGGGGTGGTGGGGTGGGGGACCAGGGACAGCGCCTGCATGCACGGATTCTAACCGACCCACGAGCAGCGACGGTCTATACTGCGCGCCACTTTTTTCTCGCCCAGGATGCTCGCGAAGATGAAGACCGCCTTGATCACCGGCGCCGCTCAGGGCGTTGGACTCGTGACCGCCTCGGTTCTCGGCAAGCTCGGCCATCGCCTCGTGCTGCTCGACCTCCAGCCGCTCCAGCCGGCGTTGGAGCAGTTGCGCCGCGAGGGCATCGAGGCCGTCGGCCACAGTGGCGATGTCGCCTCGGAAGCCTTCGTGCTGGAGGTGTCCCGGTCGGTCGCTGCCTCGCAGGGTGCGCTGGACGTGCTGGTCAACAATGCGGGCATCAGCCTCATCTGCCCGGCCGAGAAGACCACGGCGGCGCAGTGGAAACAGGTCATGGACATCAACCTGCTGGGACCCTTCCTGCTGTGCCGGCACCTCGGCGCCCAGATGCTGGCGCGTGGCCGCGGCAGCATCATCAACGTCGCTTCGGTCGCCGGGCTCGCGGGCATCAGTCACCGGGCCGCGTACAACGCCTCCAAGCATGGACTCATCGGCCTGACGCAGACCCTGGCGGCGGAGTGGGGTGGCCGCGGTGTGCGGGTGAATGCCGTGTGCCCGGGCTGGATCAAGACCGGGATGGACGTCAAGGACCAGGGCAGCGGGGCCTATTCGGACCAGGACATCATCGATCGCGTGCCCATGGCACGCTTCGCACGCCCAGAGGACGTGGCGCAGGCCATCGCCTTCCTCGCCGACAGCGAGCGCAGCGGCTTCGTGAACGGCGCCAGCCTGCCCGTGGATGGCGGCTGGATCTCCGATACGAGCTGGACCAGCCTGCGCGTGCGCACGCGCGGCTGACCCGCGGCTCAGCGGGCGGCGTTGAGGGGTAGCGTGGCGAGCAGTTCCGCGGCGCCGGTCCAGAACACCTGGATGCCGATGCAGAACAACAGGAACGCCGACAGGCGAACGATGATGGTCGTGCCGGTTCCGCCGATCAGGTCGGCGAACCGCGCGGAATGGCGATACAGGAAGTAGATGAGCGCCGCCAGGAGCGCCGTGGCCGACAGCGTCTCCACGAAGAATTCCAGCAGCGAGACCGCCCCGGCGCTGGGCCGGTTCGCTCCCAGCGACACGGCCACCGAGATCGTGCCCGGCCCGGTGGTGAGGGGCATGGTCAGCGGATAGAACGCGAGCCGGCTGGGCGGCACATCGACGGAGCGCGGCGTCGGTGTCTCGCTCTGCCGCGTGCCGGTGGCGTCGGGTTCGTTCAGCATGCGCCAGCCCGACATGCAGATGACGATGCCGCCGGCGACCCGCAGCACCGGGATCGAGATGCCGAAGAACGACAGCACGTACGCGCCGATGTACAGTGACACCGTGACGATGCAGAAGGCGTAGATGCCGACCCAGCGGGCGACGTGCGCGCGCGTGCGCGGCGCCAGGTCGCGTGTCGCGCCGTAGAAGATGAACGCGCCGGACAGCGGATTCACGATGGAAAACAATGCGCCGAACGCAAGCAGGAAAGTGGCCACGCGGTGGTCGGGCCGCTGCGTGCCGGCCGGTCGTCTCCAGGAGATCCGATGGTGAGCGGACTCTACAGGATCAAGGCTGCGCAGCGGATGGTTTTGCTCGCCCTGCTCGCCAGCCTCTCCATGGCCGGCACGCCGGGTGAGTTGCCCGTGGGCGCCGAGCTGCGCGAGGCGCGCCTCGCCGGACTCAACGGACCGGACCTGCAGCTTTCGCAGTTGCGCGGCACGCCGCTCCTGATCAACGTGTGGGCGAGCTGGTGCGGACCCTGCCAGGCGGAGATGGCATCACTCGAGCGGCTTGCCTGGCGCGTGCTGCCGGTGGGCGTGCGGATCATCGGCATCTCGACCGATGATGAGAAGTCCGCGGCGGTCGCGCTGATCCAGCGCACGCACGCCACGATCAGCCACTATCTCGACCGCGGTCGCGAGATGGAGGACATGCTCGGCGCCTCGCGGCTGCCGCTGACCGTGTTCGTCGATGCACGGGGCCGGGTGCTGCGACGGGTCACCGGCGCGCGTGACTGGGATTCCGCCGAGTCGCGCGCGATGGTGGTGTCGACCTTCGCGTCGGCGTCCACATCGGCCCGGACGGGTTCGAGCTCCGGGCACATTGCCGGTAGAATTCCCGTGCCGGGCTCCGCGGCGGGCCGGTACGGCGACCACTCAACAGTCAGCGCGAGGCGCACATGAGCATTTCCCTGTATTCGGCGACCATCCCCCTCTACTGCCAGATGCTCGGAGCGGTGAGCGGGCTCATCGACAAGGCTGGTGCGCACTGCAAGGAGAAAGGTGTCGCGGAATCCGACCTCGTCGGCGCCTGCCTCGCCCCCGACATGTTCCCCTTCGCCTACCAGGTCAAGTCCACCGCCGTGCACTCGATGGGCGCCATCGAAGGCGTCCGCAAGGGCGTCTTTTCGCCCGACATGACGCCACCGCCCACGACGCTCGCTGGACTCAAGCAGAAGGTCGAGGACGCGCTGGCCTCGCTTCGCGCCCTGAAGCAGGAGGAAGTGAACGGCTTCGTCGGCCGCGACATGCGCTTCGAGTTCAGGGACTCCAAGCTCCCGTTCACCGCGGAGAACTTCCTGCTGAGCTTCTCCAAGCCGAACTTCTTCTTCCACGCGACGACGGCCTACGACATCCTGCGTCACAACGGCGTCGAGCTCGGCAAGCGCGACTTCATCGGCGCAATCTAGGGCGCACCGTGCCGCCGGAGGAGGCGAACCTCTTCC
>WBZN01000188.1_pt1 | contig 83339 bp, 78 predicted proteins | sample 5204281 | NCBI WGS metagenome assembly WBZN01 (sample SAMN12344347, study PRJNA552823) | activated sludge metagenome | biome: Activated sludge suspended growth; feature: Nitrification reactor; material: Wastewater; isolation source: activated sludge from nitrification reactor of wastewater... | reverse complement strand
TCAGTACTGCAACGATCTGACTTTCTGTAAATCTATTTCTCTTCATGGAAATCTCCGTGATCTGGAGGTTCCGAAATTCTACTGATCTTTGTCTACTTACAGGGGGAGTTTACGATTTATCTTCTGAATACCATGAACAATTATTATCTCCTAAAAGTGGAAGCATATACGAAGCATATCAAAAGTTGGGTGAAAAAACGTTAATAGCAAAGACAATTGCTAATGATATTGAATTAACAATTTTATACGAAGGTAAAAATGATAATTTAATAAATTTGATTGAACGAGCAAATGAGCTTTGTGCTGAATTAAATCTTTGGTTATTGCAATTCATTACACAAGTATCGTATACACAAATTGAGTAGCCATGATTTGGCTTAAAGTAAAGCTTTTAAAATAACAAAACAAGATTGCTTGTTGCTATTTTTTAACGATCAGGAATTTATCCTTTTTATGACTGAAATTTGTTAGCCTAGTTAACAGCAATCCCTTAGCACCATACTTTCTAATGCTTTCATAGCTAAGTCATCATATATGGATATTTTTCTTTCGGATGTTCAATGTTTTCTTATTCTTTCGAATCGATCAATCGATCAGTTAGCCAAGAAATCCCATGCATTCATTCTTCCCTCAAAGGTTGATTATCAATTGATCCAAGATGATCGTCACAACTCATGATTTTATGTTAAATAAAGCTTACGTCAATAGATAGAAAGTTGCAGCTAATGAAGTGATTACAGTTGAACAAAAAATTCGTATTTAATACCAGTAATATTTTTCTTGACATTAGAATTAATCTACAGTCTAGAAAAATTATAGATATCACTTTAATCTCTTCGCATAAAAATGAAGAATATCCAGCAAATTAGCTGCTTGTGATGAAAATAACTTAGGCCGACTGAAATAATTATCTCATTTTTTTGATTAAACGTTCATATGGAGTTTTTCCTCCCAAATTCCATGAGGTCGGTGGTAGTTGTAGAAGGCTTTCCACTCGGTTAATTTTGCAAAGGTTTCAGTCAATGAATTCGTATAGAGAAGGTATTGATGATGAATACCAGGTAAAAACTCTCTATAGCCAACTTCAATTTTTTCCATATGACTTTCTCCTTAAGGCAAACTTTGAACGTAACCACCACTAATAAATATTGCGTGATCATCTTGAAATCCAATATCAATCGAAATTTTATATGCCGGGAGAATATACAAGAACTTAAAAATATATACCCCAACTACGATATCGCTGCATTGATCGCATTTGTCCTTCAATATATCCATGAAATAAAATCCAGGGACTGGGCTTTCCTCTAATACCTCAAAGCCATAGGATTTCAGGCGATTTACTACTTGTTCCTTACTACTTCCAGGCAGGATATACTTCTGCACGATAGAATCGATATTCACAACTTCGAAACCGATCGGTTTTTTTAACTCTGCAACTTCTTTAATTAATGGGCTTCTGCCAAAGTAATCAATAGCCAAGACAATTACGAAAACCAGCAAGATAAATTTGATTATTTTCATTATTTCAGATGACGGAAATAGTTTATATGCGCTTTCACAGATACCCTAGAAAGGTTGTTATAGCTAGATACAAAATCTCCGAGATAGAATATTTTCCATACTTTCAATGGACTATAGATAATAAAGTAATTAAGAGTGGCATGTGGATCGATAGAATCAGCCTATGTATATAACCTAATCTCTGTAGCCAAAAGATATGGTAAAAATTGTCCAATCAAGTAACAGTCACTTCTCAAATCACAACACACAACATATACCTTAACTAATTATTGGTGTGCTTTTATAAAGTTTTAACAAAAAAATCCGAAGATATAAATTGTTTACTACTACACAAAGAAACTCACTCTTATATTCCGGTAGATACAAAATGAATAGTAAAACAGAACCTATCTTTGCTAGAGCGCTTTCTAAAAAAATCGATGAAATTAAGGTACTAGTAGTAGTAGAGAAGTCTATTCCAAGTGCCTCATTTAAAAATATATTCGATAAATGGAAATATAATATTGTAGGAATTTGTGCTTCCCATCAGGCGGTTTTAGACAAATTAAAAGAATATAAGCCAGATCTTGTCATAACAGATATAAATTTAAACAATTGCAATCGAATTGAATTAACAGAAAAATCTACCATAAAGTCTTATGCTCCAGGTTTGTCGTTTTATTTTACTTCTTATGCTACTGATTTAGTAATACACAAAATTACTAATGCAACAACAAGTTTAGGACATGATCTTGAAAAAAACATAAGGAAAGATTACAAAGATTTTGAATCCTGCCTCAGTGAATACTACGGAGTTGATCTTACAGTTGATCATATAAAACAATCATTAGCGGCAAAACCTATTCGTATCTTATTGATAGATGATCAGCAAGTCATACTTTGGGGGTTAAAAAAATTTTTTGACAGCGAAAAACCCAGAATGGAAGTAGTAGGCACAGCAACAACTATTTCCGACGCAAAAAGAATTGTAGAGGAAACTAAGCCTGATATTATTTTTCTTAACATTTTTATAGATAATGCAAATTGTATCAATGCAATTCCTGATCTTACAAATCAAGGAGCCGCTCGAGTCATTATTTTTTCAGATATTAATGACAAAGAAATAATAGATCGCGCCATCTTAGGTGGAGCACGAGGTGTAGTGCATCGAAAAGAATCAATGCAGACAATACTTCGAGCAACTGAAAAAATTCATGATGGAGAACTATGGTTGGATCGTATAACAACCGGAAGAATATTTCTCCAAAATTCCCGATTAAGAGGTAAAAAATTTCAAGATTCCGAAGCAGAAAAAATCTTAACACTCACAAGGAAGGAGTGTGTTATTTTGAAAACCTTTGCAGATGGCATGGGAGGCGAGCAAAATAAGCAAATAGCTGCAAAATTGTGCATGAGCGAACATACACTTCGCAATCATTTAACATCTATTTTTAGCAAACTCGGAATAAAAAATAGATTTAGTCTTTTTGCTTATGCAAAGCAACATTTCCAAAGATTGGATTCTTTTGAATCAATAAATGATGCATACGGAGATCGCTAAGTTTTTATCTCAAGGTCGTTTACAGAGAAGTTAACTAAGGAAGCGCTGAATAAATCCCGAAGTTTGTTGAGATAATAGTATTACCTGATACTTTTTAAGTACGCCATGTCACGCCAATCGAGCTTTCAGATCTTGACTACAGTCACCAGAAACGCCGACGCGCCGGAAGGTTTTTTAAAGCGAAATGGAAAGGGTAATGTCCTGGTTAGTTTTGCTGTCGCATATTGAGCCGCATTATCCCAAGGCTGGGCGGCGGAGCCGTCAGCCGATGGCGCTGGGGAGCATGTTTCGCACGACTGCCTGCAGAATTGGTTCAACCTGTCTGACCGGCAAATGGAAGATGCTTTGTATGAGATTGAGAGTGTGCGGCGCTTTGCGGGATTTTTTGGGGTAACCGAATACCCTGCGGGACGAAACCACGGTACTGAATTTCCGGCATCTTTCGGAGCAGTATGAACTGACGGTGATATTGCTGGAAGTGATCCATGCTCAACTAGATGAAGAAGGGAAAGGAATGGCACTTTGGTATGAAAATACATGTTGGTGCAGACGTGGATTCAGGAGCGGTGCACACGTTTGAAGTTACCGCAGCCAATGAAGCGGGCATCAACGTCTTTCCCAAGCTACCGCAGGCTGATGAAGAATGCCGTCCAGGTAAGTATGCTAATGAGCTTGGCCAACTTGTACCTACTTGACGGGCGACTGCTGGCAACTTAAGGAGAAATTCGCTCAAAATGCCCCAACGGCAGACAATGAAGCACAAACAGGGAAAATCTGGCGGCAAAATGCTGCCTAAAATGAATTGCCGAGAATTTCAGTGTTTCCTTAGGTAAACATAGGATTATTGCACTCTTGCGACCGAAAATAGTCAGTTTGAGGTGATATTTCCCGCTTAATACAGAAAAATACCCTGAAAACTTACAAATAAATTCAGAATTACATTTAAAAAAGATCAGTATGTGATTTTGTAAAGGTCTCTAGCCACTGATACAGTTTTTTAGGGGGCGACTATTTATTGTTTGGTAAAAATAACTACAATTTTCAACTTTTTTTTATAAAATACTGAGAAAAATTATTACGTACAATTGATTTGTGAGAATATGCTGATCGTAAAGGGTTTCTGGTTTCTATAATTTAGTGATAAATCTAAGGGCGTATGGATTCTCATTACTTGAATTTTCAATTGACGAGGTATTTTTTATAACCATTTGGTTTATTTAAATAACTTATGTGTAATGAGCTTAGATTTTTAATTGTTTATGTGTCGAGATACTTTTTTCCATTATTTTTATTTTCTATTTTCACAGTTTCAACCTCTTTTGCTGTTGGCCCCAATAATTTGGGTCCTAATAAGTTTGCCCCCAATAAGATTATTCAACCTTATTTTGATTACACCTTTATTGCGGATGACAACATCATGCGAGCAAGGGAGCGGCAAATACAAAATCCCAGTATCCTTCCGCCTTCTCAATTTAGAGATGAGTTAGCAAAAAACAATCTTTCGGATTTTTCTAATCGTTTTGTTGGTGGAGTATTGCTCAATAAAGAAATCAGTAGGCAGCGTTTTTCAGCCGATTTGAGTTGGGCCTATAACAAATTTGAACGATTTAGTTTTATGAATAATGATTTCAAGAGAGCTATTGGTAACTGGGATTGGACACTAGGAAACAGACTGCAGGGTAATATGGGTGTTACTTACCAGGAATCTTTGTTGCCTATGTTGTTTCTACCAGGTATAAAAGTTATAAGGACAGAACAAACACAGTTTTTCAATGCTGTCTGGAGTATCCATCCAAGATGGAACTTAAATGCCGAATATATGAGATACACCTTGGATACTGGCAAGAATAATCCACGAGCGGCTAATCTTGATCGCACAGAAAATCGATTTGAAGGCGGAATCGATTACGTCACTCCAAGTAAAAATACAATTGGAGTTTTATTTCGTTACATTATAGGCGATTTTCCCACCGCTCCTTCTACTGATCGCATTACGGAAGAGCCTTTAAGTAGTAATTATGATCAAAAAGAAGTGATGGCTAAAGTTAATTGGGCGGTGACTGAAAAATCACGATTTATTGTCACAGGTGGTTGGGTCGAACGAATAAATGCTAGTGTGAGCCAACGTAATTTCAGTGGATTTAATGCACGCGGCACATACACTTGGAATCCTACTGAGAAGCTCGGGGTAATCATTAATGGATGGCGCTTGACATCATCTATGCAAAATTTAACTGCAAATTTCTCTTTAAATACAGGTGTTAGCGCTATTCCACATTGGCAAGTTACTAACAAAATTAGATTAGAAGGTGATTTTTCCTATGAGACAAGGAATTTTGATCGTACCACTGGATTTTTTGACAATGCGGCTCTCGTAGGAACGAATAATACTTTTCGAAATGCCACTTTCAGAGCGATATATATACCTCATCCTACTTTGCAGTTAAGCGCTTCAATTTATCATGCGGATTTAAAATCCAATTCCGAATTGGGTGGTTTTAATGCAAATGGTGCCACTGCAAACTTACGCTATGTTTATGGAAAACAATGACAAGGAATGATTTGCCAGTTGTTGCTTTCTTCAAGCATTTACTTGACCCATTTATCATCTGGGGCATGTTGATATTTACAACATGGGTTTATGATGAGGATTTTACTAGCTATTATCTTATTTTGGTAATTATTACATTTTTCATTTCTTCTTATATATATGACCGAACATTAGTTTATCGAAATTGGCGTAAAGGCAGGCTCCTTGCATACGTGAGAGATACCCTAATAGGGTGGGCGATGATTGTGGGAATTATTGTTTTTCTGGGTTATGCAACAAAATTTCACGATCAATTTTCACATCAAGTGTTAATAACTTGGTTTATTATTACCCCAATAACATTAATTGTTAGCCATATTCTTGGACGCAGCATTATTTCATGGCTTTACGCGAAAGATCATTTGCGTTCTGCAATTGTGATTGGTGCTAATGAGACAAGCTTGGAATTTATTAGACACATTGAAGAAATACCTTTTCTGCTTATCAGCTATCATGGTTATTTCGATGAACGCGATACTTCACGCATAATCAATTTGCCTGAAAATTGTTTTGGGAGAAATTTAGGTAGTCTTAATGACGTGATTGCTTATATCCATAAGCATAATATTGAAATGGTATTCATAAGCTTACCGATGTCATCACAACCGCGTATTCAAAAATTGATGGATGAAATTCCTGATACGACTGCTTCGGTGTATTTTCTGCCTGACATCTATATTTTTGATTTGATGCAGGCTCGGTTTGATTATTTTGGCGACGCTCCTGTCGTTTCGATGAATGAATCACCTTTTGTTGGTATTGATGGTGTAGTAAAAAATACCAGCGACTTTGTTTTGTCTATTCTCATTTTGATATTACTATCACCATTGATGTTTGTTATCGCGATAGCCGTTAAAGTAACTTCTCCAGGTCCGATTATCTTTAAGCAGAGGCGATATGGTTTAAATGGGGAAGAAATCATTGTGTATAAATTCCGTTCTATGACAGTGGCAGAAGATGGCGCGAAAGTTACTCAAGCAACGAAAGATGATCAACGATTTACCAAAATTGGAGGATTCTTGCGACGAACTTCGTTGGATGAATTACCGCAATTTATTAATGTGTTACAAGGACGCATGAGCATTGTGGGACCGCGTCCACATGCGGTTGCGCACAATGAACTTTATCGCAAACTTATTAAGGGTTATATGTTACGTCACAAAGCCAAACCCGGCATTACAGGGTGGGCACAGGTCAATGGTTGGCGTGGGGAAACGGAAGTCTTGGAGAAAATGAAAGCACGCATCGAGCATGATTTGTATTACCTACAGAATTGGTCAATCTGGCTTGATTTTTGGATTATTATCCGTACCGTTTGGACAGTTTTGCGTAAGGATAATGCATATTAAATTTCTGTCATGAGCTTATCCATTTTCCACAAGACATGGCTTCATTCAAAAAACTATGATTAGTTTTTATTTGCTTTAATTGCATCTAAATTGGCTTGTGCATCCGCGTTACCTTGCTTTGCTGCTTGTTCGAACCACTTGATAGCTTCTTTTTCATCTCTTTCAACACCTTCACCAGTGAAATACATCGCACCTAAATTGTTTTGTGCATCGACATGTCCTTGTTCGGCTGCTTTTTTAAATAGCGCAACAGCTTGATTCACGTCTTTTTCAACACCTTCTCCATTGACATACATCAATCCCAAATTGAATTGAGCATCTGCATATCCTTGTTCGGCCGCGCGATAAAACCATCCTGCTGCTAGTTCAGGATCATTATTCAAAACTTTACCCGAAGCATTTTTTGAAATGGCTTCCCCGGTATAATACATAACGCCCAAATTATTTTGAGCGGCTGCATCGCCCGATTTGGCACTTTCCACCATAGCCTTAAATTTCTTTTCAACAGTCTCCGGGTCTTCAACTTCTGAAGGAAAGATTTGTTTCTTTAATTCATTTTTTTCCTCATCCGATAATCCTTCAGTTAATGAGGCAGGGATTTCACCTAATTTCGTTACTTCGTCAGTAACTTTTGCATTAGATTCTGAGTTAGATTTATCTGATGCATTTTCACCGCAACCAGCAATCAATCCAGTAATTAAAATAAAGAAGAGTAGGGAGGGTATTTTCATAATTTTTTCCTAAGATTAAAAAATGATCTGTTTGATAAAAGTGCAATGAAATCAAGCCATGCTGTTGATGGAAATCCATATTAGTATTGAGATTTCATTTTGCACCGGATTTTCTTAGCAACGCTGCTATTTCATTGAATTGATAACGTTCAGCAAGCTTTAATGCTGTCATTCCGTTATTAGCTTTTAAATTCACGTTAGCTTTTGCCTCAACAAGTGTGTACACCGCACGTAAATGCCCATGCTGCACTGCGATCATGAGAGCTGTTGCACCGTTTTCTAATTGGTGGTCTTTATCTGCATTGGCATCAAGCAACATTTGAATAACTTGCTGATGTCCTTCTTGTGCAGCGAGTAGAAGAGCGGTCATGTGATTGATTCGCTGTGCATTGACATTGGGATTTGCAGCCAATAACAGCTCGACAGCTTTTTTTCGATTTTTAGCAGCCGCCAACATTAAAGCTGTATCTTTTTCGTCATTGATCGCATTGATATCTGCGCCTGCATTCAATAATAACCTGATGATTTCATCTCTACCATCACGTGCGGCTTGTATCAACGGTGTGTAATCTTCATCATTTTTTATATTGATGTTCGCTCCAGCTTCTAAAAATAGCGCGACAATGTCTGCATTACCTTTTTTTACGGAAGCGATGAAAGCATTATCGATTTCCTCTTGATTGGATTGTTTTGCATCCAGCAGTTGCTTAACCAGTTTGATATTAGCTTTATGGGCTGCATTGACAAGCTCACTGTCAACTATGGAGGATGCTAACGTACAGTTCATTAAAATCGACGATAATATCGATGAATAAATCATCCATTTCATTATTTTTGTTTTCGTCATACATGAATTCCTGTGTTTTCAATATTTCGTAATTTGTGAATCCGCATTATGCCATCGCTTGCTAACGCTATCATCTACGTTTAACTACTTTTCATGAAGCATGATAGAGTATAGTAGTACTGTTTTAAGCATTCAGTTGTCTATAGTTGGTTTTATTTCAATGTTATTTCATTTAAAGTCAATTGCGGTGATTAACGATCAATACGACATAATTATCATAGGCGGTGGCCCTGTTGGCATGGCGCTGGCGATAAATTTATCCGACACGAATATGTCGGTATTATTGTTAGAGGCACATGGAGTACCTGAGGAAGTTGGAGATCCAAGGCCATTGGCATTATCATATGGCAGTCATTTAATATTGCAACGTTTGGGCGTTTGGAATGAATTGACTCAGAAAACGCCTATTACCCATATTCATATCTCTAATCGTGATAGTTTAGGACAAACTAACATTTCTCCTGAAGATGCGGATGTTCCCGTATTAGGATTTGTCGTGAGCTATTTCGATCTGTTTCGCGCTTTGCATAAAAAACTGACGGAAAAACTGGCGGATAATATTGATTACATTGCAGGTGCAACTGTTACTCAAATAGAAACTTCAGCAGATTCTGGTACCGTATATTTCGATTTTCAAAGTCAGGAGCGAAGAATCAATGCACGTATGTTAGTGCTTGCTGATGGCGGGAAATTAACGCAATTTATCCCGGAAATCACGTACCAAACGCATGATTATAAGCAGTGGGCTGTCATCGCTAATGTTAAAGCACAGCAACAACAGCGAGGAATTGCTTATGAGCGATTTACTCCTGATGGACCTATTGCCTTATTACCTAACAAAGAAGATTTTGCATTAATATGGACGGCACCTTCTGCCAAAGCACAAGCGATCTATCAGCTTGATGATTCAATGTTTCTGGATGCGTTACATGAACAGTTTGGAGATAGGCTCGGTAAATTTGTTGCAACCGGAAGCCGATCTACTTTTCCACTCGTACTAAAATATGCCTCTTCAATTGTTGCGCAGAGAATCGTTTTGATAGGTAACGCTGCTCAAACATTACATCCGGTTGCAGGGCAAGGATTTAATTTAGGGTTGCGAGATGCTTATGAGTTATCCAGAGAAATTATCAGCATGCACGATTTTAACAATTCAATTGGCACTGCTGCTATGTTGTCGAAATATCGTCAAAAGAGAAGAATCGACAGTTATGGAAGTGTTTTTTTTACCGACTCTCTCATCAAACTTTTTTCAAACGAATATAGGTTGTTAAATTATGCTCGTGGAATTGGTTTAAGTGCTTTGGATTGTATTTCACCTGTTAAGAAATTTGTTTCTCGACGAATGATATTTGGCGCTAGGGGATAATTTTTTATGATTCGCTTCTCTTTCGCTGATCAAAAAAGCTATAATCCGCATCATTCACAAATGAATGAATATTTATATTAGTTATAAATAATCTTTTATTTCATTTGGTTAGCATTGTTTGTTATACACAAATAAGGCATTTTTTAGTTTTTTTGGTACCTATTCAAGTACATGCACATTGGTTCTCACCTTCTTAAGAATAAACTGATAGTTGCACCGATGGCAGGCGTTACTGATCGACCATTTCGGCAGTTATGTAAGAAAATGGGAGCTGGTTTGGCTGTTTCTGAAATGGTATCGAGCAATTCTTTATTATGGGGTTCTAAAAAAACAGAACGCCGCGCTAATCATGAGGGAGAAGTTTCCCCAATTTCGGTTCAGATTGCCGGCGCCGATCCACTGATGTTGGCAGATGCAGCGCGCTATAATGCGGAAAAAGGTGCTGAAATCATCGATATTAATATGGGTTGCCCTGCTAAAAAGATATGTAATGTCATGGCGGGCTCCGCGCTGTTACAAAATGAAAAATTAGTTGGAAAAATCCTTGATGCCGTGGTGAAATCGGTTGAGATTCCTGTAACGCTTAAAATACGTACAGGATGGGATAAACAACACAAGAATGCTTTAGCAATAGCGCATATTGCTGAAGATTCGGGCATACAGGCATTGGCTATCCACGGCCGTACACGTGCTTGTGCATATACTGGTTTTGCGGAATATGACACCATCGCTGCAGTCAAAGCAGAGATTAAGATTCCAATTATTGCAAACGGCGATATTACCACCCCGCAAAAAGCAGATCAGGTGCTTGCTTATACGAAAGCCGATGCTATTATGATTGGACGTGCTGCTCAAGGGCGTCCTTGGATATTTCATGAGATAGATCAATATTTACAATATAAGCGTGAATTACCATCACCTAAGGTTACTGAAATACACCAAATTCTTATCGATCATTTATATGATTTATATGATTTCTACGGAGAATATTCTGGCGTGCGTATCGCGCGCAAACATATATCCTGGTATACCAAAGGATTAGTCGGTTCTGCCGGTTTCCGGCATAGAATGAACCAGCTGCAAACCAGTCAACAGCAAGTCTTCGAAACAAATCTATTTTTTTCTGAATTAGCTGAACAAGGCCAAAGATTGAATTACATAGAAGGAGAGGAATTAGTTCATGAACGCAGTGAAAGAGAATGAAATTGCAACCTGTATTCGTAAAGCTATTACAACTTATTTGAATGACTTGGATGGAGAAAAGCCCGGAGAATTATATAGTATGGTGATTCATAGCGTTGAAAAGCCTTTAATCGAAATTGCAATTCAACATACTAAAGGCAATCAAACTCAAGCGGCTGACTTACTTGGAATAAATCGCAATACACTGCGTCAAAAAATGAAACAATATAAAATTAAATGACTATTCAATATGCGCTTCTAAGCGTATCCGATAAAACAGGAATAATCGAATTAGCACGACGTTTGATTCAGAACGGCATTACCATTTTATCAACCGGCGGTACTGCGCACTTATTACGAGAAAACGGTTTGCAGGTTATCGAGGTGAGTGATCACACTAATTTTCCTGAAATGCTGGATGGACGTGTCAAAACATTGCATCCCAAAATACACGCAGGAATATTGGCACGTCATAATTTGACTGAGCATCAACAAGCACTTGAAAAAGCTGGGATTCCGAATATTGATTTGGTGATAGTCAATCTTTATCCATTTAAACAAACTGTTGCAAAAAAAAATTGTAGTTTAGAAGAGGCGATCGAAAATATTGATATTGGTGGTCCAACCATGATACGGGCGGCGGCTAAAAATTATCAAAAGGTTGCAATTGTTACAGATCCAGTTGATTATTCAATGATTTGTGAAGAATTGGAAACACACAAAGGAAAAATAACCGCGACTACGCGTTTCGAATTGGCAAAAAAAGCGTTTACACATACCGCGTCTTACGATAGCGCCATTAGTAATTATCTTACGGGGATCAATCAAGATTTTCCTGATTCGCTTAATTTGAATTTCCAACTGATTCAAGAATTACGATATGGCGAGAATCCTCACCAAAAGGCTGCTTTTTATCGTGACGAAACGGTTGTTCCCGGAAGCTTAGCAAATTACCAGCAACTGCAAGGTAAAGAATTATCTTTCAACAATATTGCGGATACTGATGCGGCCTGGGAATGTGTTAAAACGTTTAAGCAACCTGCTTGTGTGATCGTCAAACATGCTAACCCCTGTGGCGTGGCTATCGCTGAAACAACTTTGCAAGCATACCAACGTGCCTTTGCGACCGATCCTGTGTCCGCCTTTGGTGGAATCATTGCGTTTAATCGTCCCATTGATAAAGAGACTGTAGAAGCACTTTTGAAGCAATTTGTCGAAGTGGTCATTGCTCCAGAGGTTTCAAATGATGCGCAGCAATTGTTGGCACAAAAAAATAATATTCGTGTATTAACTGTGTCATTAGAAAATAATTTCCATCACTATGATTTAAAACGGATAGGTGGTGGTATTTTGGTGCAAACACCTGACATGAAAAACCTGCTGGAATCAGAGTGTCAGATAGTTACGCAAACCAAGCCGACTCCCCAACAGATCAATGACTTATTGTTTGCGTGGCGTGTGGCGAAATTTGTCAAATCAAATGCTATTGTATTTTGTCGCGACGGCCAAACTGTGGGCATTGGCGCGGGGCAAATGAGTCGTGTTGATAGTGCGCGCATTGCCTCTATCAAAGCACAACAAGCTCAATTTTCATTATCGGATTCTGTCGTAGCTTCGGATGCTTTTTTTCCTTTTCGTGATGGATTAGATGTTGTCGCACAAGCTGGCGCAACCGCAGTCATTCAGCCCGGGGGAAGTATTCGCGATAACGAGGTGATTGCCGCCGCGGATGAACAAGGTATCGCGATGATGTTTACGAATATCCGTCATTTCAGGCACTAGACTTGTAAAATTTTATGAACAACGTTTTGGTCATAGGTGGTGGTGGCAGAGAACATGCCATTGCATGGAAACTAAGACAGTCTCCCCGGGTTAATAAGGTTTTCGTGGCACCTGGCAACGCGGGCACTGCATCAGAGCCAGGGATTGAAAATGTTGCGATCACTCAAGCTGATGAATTGATTGCGTTTGCAAAAAATGCATCGATTGATATTACAATTGTCGGCCCAGAAGCGCCTTTGGCTGATGGCATTGTCAATGCGTTTGAGAAAGCTAATTTGAAAATTTTTGGACCCATGTGGCAAGCCGCACAACTGGAAACATCCAAAATTTTTGCCAAAGAATTCATGCAGCGGCACAAAATTCCGACAGCAGACTACGAAAGATTTAATGATGCTGCCTCTGCGCATCGTTATATCGATGAAAATTTTACTCCCTTTGTTATTAAGGCCGATGGTTTAGCGGCAGGCAAGGGCGTTGTGATTGCAGAAACAAAAGAGCAGGCTCATGCTGCTGTAAATACTATCCTCGTTGATAGAAACTTGGGCAACGCCGGCAACAAAATCATCATAGAAGAATTCATCCGGGGTACTGAAGTCAGTTTCATCGTGATGACGGATGGTCAGCATGTATTGCCATTAGCCAATAGCCAGGATCATAAGCGGCTTCTTGATGGCGATCAAGGGCCTAATACTGGTGGAATGGGTGCCTATTCTCCTACACCGTTTGTTTCCAATGAGCTTCAAACCCGAATTCTGCAGGAGATCATCCAACCTGTTATTGTCGGCATGAAAAAAGAAGGTATTCGTTATTGTGGTTTTTTGTATGCGGGGCTGATGATTACATCCAATGGTGAGCCCAAGGTTTTAGAATTTAATTGTCGAATGGGGGATCCCGAAACACAACCAATTATGCTGCGTTTAAAAAGCGATTTATTTACGATCGTGGAGCATGCGGTTAATCAGACGTTAGATACCGCATTAATCGAGTGGGATTCGCGCACCGCATTAGGTGTTGTGATGGCTGCGCAAGGTTATCCCGAAAAACCAAGAAAAAACGATGTGATTCATGGACTAAAAGAATTAATGCGCGATCAAGAGCACGATCATAGTTTCCATATTTTTCATTCGGGTACGGCGATTAAAGAAAATGGTGATCGTGATGAAATTGTTACTGCTGGAGGGCGCGTGCTTTGTGTTACATCATTAGGAGAAACCACAAAAATAGCACAAGAAAATGCCTATCGATTAGTGAACCGAATTTCGTTTGAAGGTTATCAGTTCCGCAAAGATATAGGTTATCAAGGTGTTAATGGTTATGAGTAGATTGATTATAATTAAATATAATTAAATAATGACAAACCAGAAACTTTGACATACGACTGTTGCGCTGCTTGTAGATATAGCTGTTGTCGTTGTAAATCTGAGATAGCTTTTGCGTAATCGACATCTTGCAAATTTGATAGCAAATTTTCAAACTGAATTTCTTGATCTTCACCCACACTTCCAAGTGTATCTATCTCTTGTAATCTTGCACCGATAGCAGATTGTTTGGTTAGTACGTTTTCTAAACTGTTATTGATATTTTGTAGAGTTGAACTCAAAACGTTGGCAAATCGAGTGCCTCCTGGCTGTCCTGTCGAGGGCTTCTCAAGCGCTGAAATAAAATTACCTATGGTTTGAAATATACTTTTATTGCTGCTAGGTGAAACAGTAAATTTGTCGCCGTTAGCAGGATCTCCTTTAATGCTAAATTGCATTCCGTCAAAATTAATAGTACTGCTGCTATTGGTATAAGGGTTTCCCGATGATACTGGCGTCGCTGTTGTCGTATTTACGATATCGTAGGTAGTTACTCCTGCGGTTACGGTGAAGCTTATTTCGTAGTTATTACCCGTCAAATTGGCCGGATTTACTACCGAACCGACGTCAATTACACCGGTTCCTAAATTAAGAGAATTTGCTGCAGTAGTAAAAACACTATTGCCATCTTTAATTCGTTCAAAGATATCTGTACCTGGATCACTAATAGCGAGTTGGCGCGATGGACCTACTTGACTCAGCCTTTGTCCTTGATCTCCTTGATACTGTACATTGAGTCCTGATTGAGTAAATGGCTTCGTTGTTGCTTGATATCCGGAAAATAAATACTGGCCTTTTTCATCGGTGGTATTTGTTAAACCAACAAGGGATTCGAGTTGACTGCGTATCTCTTTCGCTACAATGACACGATCGGCATCAGTGAATGACGCCGTACCCGCACGTATAGCTGATTCATGTACATCTTGAAGTAACGCAGTTACTTTTTTTAATACATTTTCTTCAAGCTTTAAAGAAGAATCTGCAGTCGTTCGATTGACTGAATATTGCTGATTCAGTGATATCGATTGGCTAACATTTAATGCTTGTGCCGCAGCAATTGGATCATCTGCAGGGGTTAAAACACGCCTTCCGGTTGAAAGTTGTTGTTGTGTCTTAATTAATGTGTCTTGTTGCTGAAGCATTAAATTCGTGCCAGTCTCGAATATTGTATTTGAACTGATGCGCATTTTAGGTTGCTCCTCGATCTAAATAATTACCCAAGTTGTAAAATTGAGCTAAACAGTTTTTCACTAATTTCAATAACTTTGCTTGAAGCTTGAAAAGCTTGCTGGAAGCGCATTAAATTAGCGGCTTCTTCATCCAAGTTAACTCCCGAGATAGATTCCATTGATTTTTCAGTTTGAGTCAATAAATTGGCCTGTGCTTTGCTTGTTACATCAAGCTCGCGAGTTTTGTTACCGATTTGTGAAACCAATTGTCCGTAAGAAAGTTGATAAGTAGCATTTCCGTTATCTAGAGTGCTCTTTGTTTGTAACGCGCCTAATAAAAGAGCATTTCGATTATCGGCCGATCCATTACTATTGGGTGTTACTGTAAAAACGTCGTTTGCCGCAGGTTCTCCACTAATTTGGAAAGTATATCCATTAAAAGTGATATCTGCGCCTGAGGTATAAACCTGATTGGTTGCTGGTAAACCAGAACCCGTCCCAGTTACATCATATTGACCATCATAAGGTGCGTGGAACGTGATTGTCAGAGGTTGTTGAAGATTAGCATCAGCTGGCGACGTAGTAACAACTCCGGGACTAATAACTCCTGTGCCCGAGTTAGATAGAGCCGATCCGGTACGGTTAGGTCCTGCGGCAGCTATTTTAGTCGTATCGTGAATATTAACGGCAATGTCTTTTGCACCATTTATCGTTGGTTGAATTAAAAACTTATCACCCACGGATAAGCTTGCATTCGTTACTGAGATTCCATCAAAAGTAAATGGGGTTGAAGACGACGGTGTTACAGTGGTGCTGACAAAAGTATTATCTGACAATCTAGTCAAAGAATAATTTGTGCCATCATAAGAAAACTCATAATCGCTTGTCGTCAAAGTTCCATAATCAGTAATAGCTGCGGAAATACTTGAGGCTCCGTTATTTGTTAATGCCGAAATAACTTTAGGGGTGGCTACTTGAAAAAGATCACCGCCCATGTTTCCGTTTAGATCCATTCCTAAACGGTGCTGTTCATTAAAATTTTGCGCCAAAGTAATCGCGATTCTGCCCAAAGAATTCTGAGCGTTATCCAACGCATCGTTGCGAAATGCAAAAAGTCCGCTTAAAGCTCCTCCGGTAATTTGTTCCTCAGGAAGTTGGATGGTTTTTCCGCTACTTACTATACCTAATGTTAAATTGTTTGGGTTCGTGGGGTTTTTCATGGCTTCTAGAGACATTGCCCGAGAACCTACAACCAATGCTTGGCCATTACCTACGTAAACATTAATACTACCGTCACTTTGTGCGATCGTATCCACATTTATTAATTTGCTGAGGCTACTAATCAAGCTGTCTCTTTGATCAAGCATGTCATTTGCAGGCTGCCCCGCTGCAGAACCTTCAGCGAGCAAGATTTGTTGATTGACTTCAGCAACTTGTTTAGACAAAGAGTTAATTTCTTCAACATGACTGGTAATCTGTTCGTTAACACCATTTCTCATTTGAGACATGCGTTCATCCAAAGCTTGAAAACGAGATACCAGTGCTTCTGATCCACTTAATAGAGATTGACGCGAAGGTATCATTGATGGATTTGTAGCAACATCTTGTACCGCACTGAAAAATTTTTGGAGCGTTGGTGATAAACCGGAAGTTGCTTCGGCCAGCATGTTGTCCAGTTGTTTGATTTGCGTGTAACTTACATCAAGTGATTGGCTTTGCGCCTGAACTTGCAGTGATTGAGACACAAGGAATTGGCTGTATATGCGTTGCACTGTAGTTGTGTGCACACCTTTGCCAACAAATCCTGCGCCCGAGGATTGCGGAACATTCGTATCTTGCAATACTTCTTGTCTCTTAAAGCCAGTCGTATTCGCATTGCTAATATTATGACTGGTCGTATGTAACTGATTTTGAGCAGTTAAAAGGCCTGAGATACCGATATTTATAATATTATTTCCCATAGCTCTATTTGATACTTATAATTTGAGTAATCTATATTGGTTATATCGGCAAGATAAAAAAAGAATTAAGTTAATCTAGAAAATTAAATGAATCTTCGGTTTTGCATCGCTTCATTATTGATTATTTTGATTAATTTATCTGCATAGCGTGGGTCGGTCGCATAACCAGCGCGTTGTAAACCGTTTGCAAATGCAACAGCGTCTGTGTTTTTCACTACATTGGCATAACGCGGATTATCGGATAACAGTTTTGCATAATCCTTGAATCCTTCTGCATACGAACTATATGCACGGAATCTTTCGACAGTTTTCTGTGGTGTGCCGTTAATATATTCGGTAGTTACTGTTTCAATCACATCGCCTTTCCAATTTGCCCCGGCTTTGATGCCAAATAGGTTATAACTTGGTTTGTTGTCAGCGCGTCGAATTTCATGTTTACCCCAACCACTTTCTAAAGCAGCCTGCGCTAGAATGAATTGCGAAGGTATGCCTGTTGATTGAGTAGCAGTTTTCGCATGGGGTAATAGTTTATCGATAAAATTATTAACATGATTGGGTAACTTATTATTCATTCCCCCCAATTGGCCCAAGAAAGGGGAATCTTCTACGCGAGTATTTATTTTATAAGTTGTATTTTGTGAATTTATGTTTGAGGAATTCTGAGCGGTAGGCCACAATTTTGGTGACTTGTCATTAGGATGTGAAGCTGGAATGGAAGAAGGGTTTTTATCTGAATAAAGAGTAGACATTGCCGGATCAGTATTTCCAGTAAGCGCAGATCCTAACGAATTAGATCGAGTGAGTTGTTTAACCATCATGTCAGCAATACCCATGCCTCGTTTTGCTACATGCTGAGACAATTGTTGATCGTACATTTGGGTAAAAAATTGTGTTTGTTGACTGTCAAACAATCCATCTTTGGGAGTAGCCTCGCGCATGCTTTTGAGAAGCATATGCATAAATATTCCTTCAAACTGTTGCGCGACTTTTTGTAAAGCGCCATCTGGATTTCTTTTCGCTAATACTTGCAGTTCATCCATACTCCGCGCATCAATTGCGAGTTTGCTTGAGATATCAGGTGAAATAATCACGACAGTCTGTCCTTATGAAAGATAGAATTAAATTATTTCCAGGTCTGCACGCAACGAACCCGCTGCTTTTAAAGCTTGCAATATCGAAAGCAGGTCTTGCGTTGTTGCTCCAATGGCGGTCAATGCTTTTACAACTTCACCTAAATCAGCACCATTCGGAAGCAACATCAAATTACCTTCTTCAGTTCGTATTTCAACCTGTGAGCGTTGTGTAACAACGGTTTCGCCGCGTTGAGCTAAAGGCCCAGGTTGACTAATAACCGGTTCGGTATTAATAATGATTGATAAATTACCGTGTGCGACAGCACTGGATTCCAATGTAACCGCCTGATTCATAACCACAGAACCTGTTCTAGAATTAACAATAACTTTGGCTGTTGGTCTGGCGGGTTTAATATCTAAACTTTCAATTTGTGCTATAAAAGCAATACGTTGACCGCTATCATTCGGTGCTTTGACTTGTATCATGCGACCATCTACTGGGGATGCTGAGGATGGATGCAATTGATTGATGGCATCCACAATGCGATTAACTGTCGAGAAATCTGTCGAGTTGAGTTCTAGATTGATAAAATCTCCTTGCCCCACGGTGGTTGGTATTTCACGTTCTACCATGGCGCCACCTGTTACACGACCGACGCTTAGGTGATTTACTTGGACACTGCTTCCCCCGGCAGATGCGCCGATACCGCCGACCAAAATATTTCCTTGAGCAATCGCGTAAACTTGATTATCAATACCTTTCATCGGTGTCATCAGCAATGTTCCGCCTCGTAGGCTTTTCGCGTTACCCATCGAGGATACGGTTACATCAACTTGTTGACCGGGTTTGGTAAATGCAGGTACTGTTGCGGTTACCATCACTGCAGCAACATTACGTAACTGTAAATTGGTTCCAGGTGGCAAATTTACTCCCAACTGACCTAACATGTTTATAACACTTTGGACGGTAAAAGGTGTTTGAGTGGTCATATCGCCGCTGCCATCCAAACCGACTACCAGTCCATATCCTATTAATTGATTGTTGCGAACGCCTTGAATCGAAGCAAGGTCTTTAATTCGATCGGCAAGACTTAAACCTGGCAAAATCGAAATAAGACAGAAAATTAATAAAATCAGTGTTCGTTTTGCTTTCATGGTTTCGCTTAAAGTAAAAATCATTATTAATAACGTTTTTTGATCAGAAAGGAGAAATCGATAAGAAGAATCGTGATAGCCATCCCATTGTTTGTGCTTCGTCAACGTATCCATTGCCACGATACTCAATTCGAGCGTCGGCAATTTGAGTAGAAGAAATAGTATTCCCTATAATATGTACAGGATTGAGCACTCCTGAAAGCCGGATGAATTCTTGTCCTTGGTTAATGCCGATCTGCTTTTCACCACTCACTACGAGATTGCCATTAGGTAATGCTTCGATCACCGTTACCGTAATCGTGCCATTAAAATCATTTTTATTCGTGCTGGCACCGCCGCCATTAAATTTGTTGTTATTGTTAGCCTTAATAGTGGCATTTTTAGATAAAAGCGTAAGAGGAAGGCCTAAAAAATTAGGAACGGAGAAATCAATACTGCCTGCCCGATCTACATTACTCTCGGAGCTTTTGCTGGCATTGGTTTTCTCACGTAAATTGACAATAATGGTATCCCCAACCATTCGCGCGCGACGATCTTCAAACAAAGGCGTGTATCGAACCCCATTCATCGTGGTATTGATCGATTGAAAAATTGCACCATTAGGTTGCGCTGGCACTCCACTCGGTTGTGGGGGTCTGAGAGTGTAGGGCTGATGGGTAACCGTGGAAGGTGTCATCAATGTATTACAGCCTGATAAGAAGCATGCGAATAGCAATACACTGATGCGTTGGTATTGATCATTCCTTATGATTTCATTAAATACTGTTAACATTACATCAGCCTTACTGAAAAGTTACGTTATATTTGCGCCAATCTTTGTAACATTTGATCTGAAGTTTCTATGGATTTTGAATTCATTTCGTAAGCGCGCTGTGTCTGAATCATGTTAACGAGTTCTTCAACCACATTGACGTTTGACGCTTCAACATAGCGTTGCATGACGGTTCCTAACCCGTTTGTGCCTGGTGCATTTTGATTGGGTGCGCCACTGGCTGCAGTTTCGAGAAAAAGATTCTCACCCATTTTTTGTAACCCGGCTGGATTGATAAAGCTTGCCAGTTGAACATTACCCACTTGAATAGGAGCGACTGCCCCTTGAATCGTTGCGGAAACTGTCCCATCACGTGCTACCGTAATATCGATTGCATTCGGCGGAATGGTAATAGGTGGTTGTAGCGGATAGCCGCTGGACGTAACAATTTGCCCATTAATGTCGGACTGGAAAGCACCATCGCGAGTGTAGGCTGTTGTTCCATCTGGCATTAAAATTTGGAAAAAACCAACGCCATTGATAAAAATATCGCGTGAATTATCAGTTGGTTGAGGAGCACCTTGAATAAACACGCTTTCCGTGGCAACTGGCTTCACACCGGTACCCAATTGCAGACCTGTTGGCAATTGGGTTTGCTGTGATGATTGCGCACCTGGTTGACGTAACGTTTGATACATCAAATCTTCAAAAATGGCTCGGGACCGTTTGAATCCGTTTGTGCTGACATTCGCCAAGTTATTGGCGATGACATCCATTTTGGTTTGTTGCGCATTCAACCCGGTTTTTGAAATCCATAACGAACGTATCATTGCTATTATTCCTTCAACTTAAAGTGATTAAGCTCTCATAACCATTATTTCACTAGCTTGTTGAGCATTCTTTTGGGCGCTTTCCAGCATTTTCATTTGCATATCAAATTGCCGGGCAAGTGCTATCATGCTCACCATTTCATGTACTACGTTGACGTTACCGTCTTCCAATGCTCCATCGGCAAGCCTTACTCTTGCGTCTACCGGTGCAACACTGCCATCTTTTAATCGAAACAAACCATCGCCACCTTTTACCAATTGATCTTCGGCGGGATCGACCAATTTAATTCGACCAACAGGAGCGACTGTATTGGGTTGAGGAAAAATAGGAACTGACGAAACTGTTCCATCGACACCGATGGTAATGCGTGTATCAGGAGGTATTGTGATCGGACCACCATCAGCATTTTTAACTTTCAAGCCGTTTTGAGTAATTAAAATGCCGTTTGGGCTAATTTGTAAATTACCACTTCGCGTGTAGGCTTCTTGACCATTTTCTAATTCGACTGTAATCCAACCAGAACCGCGAATAGCAACATCCAAATCTCGACCAGTAGTTTGAATCGGTCCAGGGGTAAAATCTTGTGATATGGTTGAATCCACTACAAAAGCTCGCGTGGGTGAACCATCCCCATATACTGGAACGGCTCTGAAGGCATTTTTCTCTGCCCGATATCCGTTTGTTGAGACATTGGCGAGATTTTGCGCAACAGTTGCCTGTTGGTGCAACGTATGATTTGCACCAGTCATTGAGGTATAAATTAGTCTATCCATAATGTTTTACAATAAATTTATAAACAATGAAATTACAAGTTGACCAAAGTTTGCATAATAGAGTTTTGCGTTTCGATCGTTTTGGCATTGGCTTGATACATACGTTGAGCCGTAATCATTTTTACTAATTCAGCGGTGAGATCGATATTGGCTTCTTCCACAGAAGAGCTCGCAAGTACGCCAAGCGTTCCCGTTTTAGGTGTGCCTACCAAAGGTTGTCCAGATTCGGGTGTTTCAATCCAGTTTCCATTTCCAGTGGGTGTTAATCCCTGTGGATTAGCGAAATTAGACAGAGCAATTTGTCCTAATGTTTTAGTTCTGCCATTGGTAAATGTTCCTTGAATTATTCCTTCTGCTGATATTGTGTACCCCGCTAGTTTTCCGGAAGTAAATCCATCGTGAGAATGGACATTGACACCAAAGGGCGATCCAAACTGTGTAGATTTAGATAAATCCAATGAAAAATCTAAAGGGGAAGCGGCACCTTGTGCAGGATTAATAGAATTTAAATCGACACTTACATTCAGTGGCACTGAGGGAGATGTTAATTTGCCGTTGTTATCGAAAGTTAATGAGGTGCTATCAAGAGTTACAAATTGAGGAACACCTAAGTTATCAGCTTTTCCATCGACGGTGGCAAAAATATTCCAATTTCCAGGTGTTAGTGTTTTTTGGAAATAGACGGAAAGAACATGGGAGTTTCCTAAGCTATCGAAAATTTCACCCGAAGTAGTATTGTTGTAGCTTTTTGGGTTATTCACATCAAACGGCATTAAAGTCGTTGGGTTTGTGGTGGGAGGAATAGAGTTTGAATTGAGATTGAATCCAAGATCAAAAGCTGAAGTCGGCTTAGGAGTAATGTCTGTAGACGTTAGATTAAGATTTGCTAATTGGCTTGCCACGACATTTCCATCTTGATCAGCCATGTAACCTGTAACATTCGAACCAGTTGCATTGACAAGAAAACCCTTGGCATCAACGAGAAATTGCCCGTTTCTGCTATAACTAACTACTCCGCCGTCATTCACGCGAAAGAAGCCATTTCCGTTAATGGCAACGTCTAATGGATTGCTGGTTGGTTTAATTCCACCTTGATTAAACCCTTGTGCAACAGTCGCAACTCTTGATCCAATACCAATTTCTGATGCACCTGATCCGGCCAGTGAATTAGCATAAATATCAGTAAATTGCGCTTGTGATTCTTTATACCCGATTGTATTTGCGTTTGCGACGTTATTACCAATTACATCCAAATTAGTAGACGATACGCTTAATCCACTTAATCCATGTTGAAAACTCATGACGATCTCCTAATTAAAATACTTGTTTAACATCAGATATATTGACAGCACCGATTTTTTCTATGTCCAAAAGTGCGCCTTTTTCATTCGGAGTCACGCTATTAACTAGTCCTAATGAAAGCGTTTTAATTTTGATGTTTTCGCCATCTTGAACAGCGGTTGCAGCAAAAGTGTATTCTCCATCGGCAGCAATTGCGCCACTATCAGTTTTTCCATCCCAAGGAATCGCACTGACACCTTCTGGTTTGCTGTCTAAATCCAAATGACGAACAGGGATTCCAGAACTATCCATGATTGTTACTTTAACTTGATCAGCTGGCTGATCAAGTTCTACGCCGAGTACCGAAGCTCCTTTCTCAAGAGACAATGATTTTCCCGGTACAAGAACGTTATGTCCAATCATACGAGTCGCTTCCATGGATAAGCTTTCTGACATATCTGAATTGAGCAGTTGTAGAGTGCTATTCAATTTATCAATACCAGAAACCGTGCTAATTTGGGCTAGTTGACTAGTCACTTCAGCATTATCAAGTGGTTTTAATGGATCTTGATTTTTCATCTGTGTAACGAGTAGTTTCAAAAAACGATCCTGCGGATTTTCAACTCCTTTTTTTGCTGTAACGTTTGATGCATTCGTCACAGAATTATTAGTTGAAACTGCGGGCGTAGTAACTTGTTGTGATGAATTCATGTTAATTCTCCTTTTATTGTCCTATCGTCAGCGTTTTTTGTAATAGCGATTTTGTCGTATTCATCATATCAACGCTGTTTTGATAAGAACGCGATGCAGACATCATATTGACCATTTCATCAACTACATTCACATTAGGCATCGTTACATAGCCATTTTTATCAGCCATCGGATGTTTAGGTTCAAAAACCTGACGCATCGGTGAGGCATCGTGAACTACACCGGCAACCTTGACACCACTGGCTCCATTAGGATTTGCTTGTAACGTACTAAAAACTACTTGACGTCCACGGTATGCTTCGCCTGTCGAGCTAGTTACACTATCTGCATTGGAAAGGTTACTAGCCACTACGTTTAAACGCTGTGATTGGGCTGACATTGCTGAACTGGCAATTCCAAATACATTAAATAATGACATTTTCTATCTCTCCTGCATCGCTAACATGATGTTTCTAAATTCATTATTAATAAATGAAATGCTGGCATCGTATTTCAAAGCATTATCGGCAAAGCGGGTTCGCTCCATGTCCATATCGACAGTATTTCCATCTACACTCGGCTGGAGGGGGATACGATAGAGTATGTTGTCTCCCAAAACACTGTTTGCTCCTGCATTAATATGTGTGGGCGATGTCGTATTCAGAGTAACTTTGCCGAATGAAGAATTCAGTCCAAGTTTTTCATTGAGCGCACTCGCAAAATCAATATCTTTTGCTTTGAAATTCGGTGTGTCCGCATTAGCCACATTACTTGAAAGCAATTCTTGTCGTCCTACACGCAATGCTAAAGCGTGATGATGAAAATTGAGTTCTTTATCCAGTTTATTAATCATTTTTAGTCGCAGTTAAATTTTCTTGTCTTATAACAAGCATTTTGTGTGCCAGATGTATAGGGATAGGTAAATCAGTGTGTTAATGAAAGAAAAGAGGAAAGAAAGAGTGCCATCTTCTGAGATAACCAACTGATTTGTCGTTTATGATAGCTTCACATAACGGCAATATTTGCCGCCCACGGCAGAATTTTATGATGAAAAAATCTCAACCGATTGTTGCAACTAGAAACCTGATAACACTATTAATAATATTGCTGCAGGCACCTTTGCTTGCAGCAAATGAGGAAGTTTCTGAGCAATATCAAGATATATCGCTTATCCGAAACTCGGTTGAAGATTTTGTCTATCGCAATACGTCGACATTGCCAGGGCAAGTGGTTGTCAATGTGGATAAAATCGATAAATACTTAACGTTACCAAGGTGTTCAGAATTACAACCTTCTATTCCGCCCGGAAGTCGTTTATGGGGTAAAACATCTATAGTTGTTCGGTGTAACGATCGCGATATCAATTGGGCCATCTATGTTCAAGCAGAAATTAATGTCATGGCAGATGTATTGCATTTGGCTCGCCCCGTCTCAACAGGGTATGCTTTAACTTATGAAGATATTACATTGCAAAATGTGAACCTAACTCATATGCCGGACGGGATTTTTACTGATCCCTCGCAGATTGTGGGTAAAATTGCCAACAATAATCTCACGGTTGGTCAACCCATTCGACAACATATGCTGCGAGCGCCCTATGTAATCCAGAGAGGTCAAAAAGTTAATCTCGTCGTGAAAGGGCGAGGATTTAGTATCAGTTCAGAAGGAAATGCATTAACCGATGCGGCAGAGAATCAAGTAGTGCAGGTTCGAAATAAATCGGGACGAATTATGAGTGGGCTTGCGCGAACCAACTCCATCGTTGAAATTCAACCTTAGTTGACGCAGGATGAATTGTTAAAATCAATTCACTAAGATCGATGAATGCAATAAAGGTCGGAAAGGGTTTGCATTACTTTTATTGCCTGCAGACTCGACAACCTATAATAAATGTATTTACCTTTACGTTCAGTTGAAACTAAATTTTCTTCTCTCAGTACTGTAAGTTGCTGAGAAAGGGTTGGTTGGTGAATATTTAAAAGTTGCTCCAACTCGCCTACATTTCGACTACCTTGACTCAGTTCACACAAAATCAATAAGCGGTCTTCATTCGACATGGTTTTTAACAAGGCGCATGCGTCAGCTGCTGCCGATCGTAATGCTGAAATTTGATGTATGGCTATGTCCATAGCTTATTTTTATTAAAGGTCATCTTAAAAATCATTGACTTGTAGTGCATCTATTGAACTCGAGTTCAAGACTTCAAAGTTTCTAACTGTCATTCAGTAGGCATTTCACAATAAAACTGAAACTTAAGTTTTTTAATAAACAAATGAAAATAACCCTTTGGCGATTTCACTATGTTTTTTAAAATACGTTTTGCCTCATTTCTACCTTTAAATAATATCACTATTAATGCGGTTATTCCTTTATATAATTGGCGTAAAGTAATATTTCTGTTACAAAATTGTAATAAGAGTAATTGTTTTCTAAATAAATTACAATGACTTATTTTGGTTTAATTGACCGAGTGGCTGAATTAATGCATCACAGCTAAAAAATCAAAATTACAAACTATTCTATGTTTGATCGAATTTTAATCTATTTCTGAAAAATTTTCACCAATCAATTTGTTACTGGATTTTTGTAGTCGTGCTTTCGAAATAGGAGGAGATATTTGCAAAATGCTACAAATTTTTTCATTCAGTGCAATTTCGGATTTATTGAGAAGAAACCAAGGTGTTTTTTAATTATTTTTAATGTAGAGAGCAAATAAATTGTCCGGGGTTGTAGCACATGATCTGTCTGTTGTGGTTCAATAAAGCCGGATATCTTGTTAAGGTAGTACGACAACTAATTAGCGAGGTGAAGGATGAAAAAATCAGTAAGGCGAAGGCTCTATTCAGAGCAATTTGAAAAGGAAGCGTATCACTGGGAATCTCGTGCTTGTTTGAGAGTAACTTCAGGGTATGCACCTAATGACAGCATTTTTTCTTTTTCATTAAAGTAATAACGCATCCGCCATAACTTTGAACCTGACTTTTTTACGTACAGGGTTAATCCATGCCCGTCAGGTATTAGTAATCCTTATCCTTAATCTTTGCAGCTTTAATGATTGAATCTGTCAGTTTCACGTAAACCCCTAGGCATAAACATTTGTGTAATTTGTGAGTACGTTGTGTGAGTAGTTAAAAGATACTCACAAAAGTACTCACAATTTAGAATGCTACCCCATGTTCACATGATTGACTAGAGTTGGCTATGAATCACGTATTTACAAGGATTTAAAGGGGGATTTGTTGCTGACGGTAGGCGTTGATTTTGGTATCACTGGCGGAGAGAGAGGGATTCGAACCCTCGATAAGCTTTTTGAGCCTATACTCCCTTAGCAGGGGAGCGCCTTCGACCACTCGGCCATCTCTCCGTTTTTGTTAAAGATTAAAACGGTAAAAGTTTTTATTCTGTCTGTATCTAAGATCTTGGCTGCACTCAAAGCGCTTGTTCTAAATCAAATGCTTTGTGCAGCACACGTACCGCTAATTCCATATATTTTTCATCGACAACTACGGATATCTTTATTTCAGACGTAGCAATCATCTGAATATTAATGCCTTCTTCAGCTAACACACGAAACATTTTGCTAGCAATGCCAGCATGGGAGCGCATACCTACACCGACAACGGAAACCTTAGCGATTTTATCACCTCCGATGACGTCACGGGCGCCAATGTGCGGTTGTATTTTCTCTTTTAGGATATTCAACGCATTATTAAATTCATTGCGATGTACCGTAAATGAGAAATCCGTCAAGCCATCTTGTCCGACATTTTGAATAATCATGTCAACATCAATGTTGGCGTCGGCCACGGGACCGAGAATTTGATAAGCTATACCAGGATGATCTGGGGCGCCGACGACAGTGATTTTTGCTTCGTCACGATTGAATGCAATGCCTGAAATGACGGCTTGTTCCATATTTTCATCTTCCTCAAAAGTAATCAGAGTGCCTTGCCCATCTTCTTCAAAACTGGAAAGTACTCTCAATTTGACTTTATATTTACCTGCGAATTCGACCGACCTAAGCTGCAATACTTTTGAGCCGAGACTGGCCATTTCGAGCATTTCTTCGAATGTGATGGTATTTAAACGCCTAGCTTCAGCAACAACGCGCGGATCAGTGGTGTAAATCCCATCGACATCCGTATAAATCTGACATTCATCGGCTTTAAGCGCTGCCGCTAATGCGACTCCTGTGGTATCCGATCCGCCTCGGCCTAATGTCGTAATGCTGCCTTTTTCGTCAACCCCTTGAAATCCAGCGACGACAATGACGTAACCTGCATCCAGATCAGCACGAATTTTTGATTCATCAATATTTAAAATACGTGCTTTAGTATAGGTGCTGTCGGTCAAAATTCTAACTTGCGATCCGGTATAACTTTTTGCTTTAACACCCAGCTCGATGAGTGCCATTGACAACAATGCAATCGACACTTGTTCACCGGTAGAGACCATAACATCCAGTTCACGTGAATCTGGCGTGGCTTGCACTTCATGTGCGAGCGCAATCAAGCGATTGGTTTCTCCGCTCATGGCAGAAACGACCACCACGATTTGGTGTCCTTGCGAATGGAATTTGGCAACTTTGCGAGCTACATTTTTAATGCGCTCGGTACTGCCAACCGAGGTGCCGCCATATTTTTGAACGTAGAATGCCACGAATCGCCGACCTACACAGTAAGAAAAGTGCAATATTTTACACGATTCTTAAACAAAAAAAGTCATAACGAAGATTTTTAATTTCCCAACCAAATAATGGCTGGTCTTTGTACTGAATTATCCATATACGTAGCAATCACTACAGGATTATCAAAACGTAACGTAACAGTCTCAATTTCCTGAATTGAAATTGAAGGATGAATATCAACCATGATTAATCCACCAGAATACTTTAGTTTACGCTCACCGTTAACCGATAAGGTTATTCCATTTTTTAGTGTAAATATTGCATTGATTTGAGTTGGGTTTGGTGATTTTTTTTCAAAAGGACGCACCACGATTCCAAGCCCTAATAACCGTGTGCCATTAATGTCTTGAGGTACCACAATTTTAAGGAAATCAACAGAATCTTTGATAATGAGGGAATCAAAAGTAATGGGGTCCAACCAGTTTAATTCGGCATTCAGTTGGTGACAATCGCGAGAATAGTACCAACCCAAAGGATCGATAGGAACGCATAAGGGCGAGGTATGATCATCGATAGATGATGATAGCCGCTGCCATTGTGAAATATTGGTGGTTGGAAGTCGAGGTTGTTTGCTGATCTTCGGTCCCAAAATACCCCATCCTGAAGCTATAAACCAAGTGATAAATAATATGGCTGCTAAATCTAAGTAGCGATTTTTAAGAAATGAAAATGTAAATTTTTCAACGACTAAACTGATGGAGCTACTTACCATCAGCACGGTGCCAAAAAACATAACAATATTGGTGCGACTTAATGTAAAAACTTGTAATTGAGATAATTCTTGATTCCATGTTGCACTTAATGCAAAGGTATTGATCATGGCCTGAAAAATAATCAAAGAAAGTCCAATCAATACCAACACGCCCGCAGGTTTTCTAAACCATACAATGAGTAAAATAGCTGCACTAAAAATCAATAAGCCTGAAAATATCGTTATATGAACCGGGATATTGTTGAGAAAAGGACCTAAAGAAAATTCACCGATAAAACCAAAGAAATACTGAAACATTGCCATTAATTTCATTAAAAGCACATTTTCACCGGATATTAATGCTACATTCGGTTGATTGATCACAAGGTGATAAATTTGTACGCATCCAACGATTACTGAAATAATTGCGATCAAACGAAAACGACTCTTGCTGACCAATGCGGTAATTACGATTGCAGGTAATGTCGTTAATACAGCGGGTTTTGCAAGCATTAAAATCGGTATAAACCAAGACCATCGTGGCACTTCTTCTTTTTTCTCTACAAAAGCCAAAGCGGTGATAATCGCAACAAAAAAAGCAGCAAAATAAGTGAAATTAATGAAGGTTCGTGTTTCAAAATCCGCCACCATGATAATGGCGATAACGGTCATAAACCGTAATGAATCGCTGACGATGAGACTACGAAAAGGACGCAGACAAAAGACACTGACCATCAAAGCTGCCGCCAAAAGTGCTGATCCCGTATAGAAATAAGGAATGGTTGAAGCAGATAGATTTAAAATACTCCCTAATAAAGCAATCAACCTGGGAGGAAGAGGAATATAACCCGCATCTGTGGCAAAAAACCTTTCAGACCACGAAGGATCGTGTGACTTTGGAAAATAATTGCTTCCCATTTCGGCATACATTGCACCGTCAATAATCCAGTTAAAATACAATGCGAATACATAACCAAAAGAAAAAAGAATGCATAGCAAAAATAAAATCACCGGACGATTGAGATGAACATCAATTGGTGATTCTGCAGGTTCATTTTTAAGAATCCAGTTACGAAAACTGTACATGTAAGAAAGTATGGATTTGAACATATGAACCTTAATCTGTGATCGAAGCTACCAAGCGCTTACGATATTTTTCGGCATCCCAATTAAGCAGTTCTGCAATTTGAGAATGAGTCAACGATATCAATGCCGTATCGATACGTTGTCGCTTTAACACATCCAAATAACAGCGTAATTGAACTTGTTTTGCAACCTGAAAAGATGGCATCACAAAAACACCCTCATCGCGAATAAAGATCAATTCAGGTTTGTCATGCGAATTAGCGCTCACATCAGCGTCGAATTGTTGCCAATTCGAATAGGTATGGGCTTGGGGACCAAGAAATACCACATGATCTGGGTAAAGTGCCCAATCATGGGCTAATCGATCAAACAAATGGGGATCGATGGCTAGCTCATGCAAGCTATCGTCTTGAATGGGCGTATATTCAGTGCGTTTCGATATCATCGCATGCTGTGCGTTGATAGATTGAGAAACGGGTACTTGTAATGCCGAAGTCAGTAAAGTCAGGATGGCGGTAATTTCTTGAATGCTCGATGCACCAATTACGACTCCGTGATTTCGCATAAAAACAACTTGTACATTGGGTTTTCGTATCAATTCTTCGTGGATAGCATTGGCAAGTTCTTGGCCTGGTTTGTGATAATCGACTAAAATCCATGATATTGAGTGGTCTATAACGGTTTTCAACGTATTTTCGCAATTGGCACGCACTAATTGCGCCAATATTTCGATTGCATGTAGATGGACCACAATTGGCTGCGGCATTAACGCGTGCAAAAGTGTTTCAATCGATGGTTTTAATTCGTATGTACCCACCAATTGAGGCGTAACAGAAAAATCATTTTGCTGAATGGCCTGCTGTAATGGTTGCAAATTTACTGGAACGAATATGTCGCGCTGATTCGCTTCTGCCAGCCAAGTACCTGATGCTTTGATCCATAACGTATCTTTGTTTTTCCAGGATACGTTGCCGCCAGCGCCTTGAACCAGCAAAGGATTCTTACCTATGGTTGCGCAGAATTCAATGAGTTGCGTTCGAATGTGATCGGTATGGCTTGTCAAGTGCGTTCTCCAAGTTGTATTAACAAGCGTCGTAGCGCACCGAAGTTTTTGAATGCGGCATCTGGAGCGCTTTCGCCAATGCCCACCGGCGTATCTTCGTGAATTTTTTGTAACGTGACGGCATTGATTTCTTTACGTGCTTCGCGAATATCGTTGATCGGATTATCGCCAATCATCCAGATGCAATCACCTTTGGGGCGCATTTTTTCCAGCGCTATGTGAAAAGGCGCCGCATGACATTTATCCAGTCCCGCTTCTTCGCTGGTCACGATATAGTCAAAATAATGATCTAGGCCAAAATAAACGACCTTACGAAACTGAATTTGTGCCGTCAGATCAGTAACAATAGCGGTTGGAATCGCAAGTGCGCGGATATCATCGAGCAATTCTTTAACGTCATCAAATAACAATGCATTGCTTAAAAAAGTGCGCCAATAAGTTTGTTCAAAATCCAAAGCGAGCAATACCTGCGATCCCAATCCCATGATTTCCAGCATGCGTTGCAGATACAGCAAACGGTTATGTGAAGACGCGGTTTGTTTTAAACGGGTTTTGATTTGATTGCGTGCTTCTTGGAAAGCATGATCAAAGTCTTCGCCGGTCAAGGATAAAGTGCTCGTGACTTTTTCGCGCACTGCTTGCTGTGCTGCCGCATGTGCCGGAGCATACGGATACAAGGTATTATCGGTATCGAACAAAATCGCATCGGGCAAGCGCGTAAAACGCTGCGGTTGATAGAGCGTTACCATACGAACCGCCGTGTCAGTGCTTGGTTAATATGCGACAAAGTAATCAATTGCATCAAGCCGATCATGCCATCATTCCATTTGGGGGGTATATCGAGAAATTCCATCATACGAGGACAGAGTATTTTAGTGGCTAACGCCATGTCATCCGCTGATACTTCACCTTCTATGATCATTTGCATCTCATCGGTATTATCGCTACTCGCAATATCGACATGCAAACCACATACACCAATCAATACCCGGTTTAAAGAGGCTTCATTAAAACCGTGACGAGTCTTTACCACTAATTTAAGTCGCAGTGGATGTTGATTTCCTGCGCCATCGAGCATTCGAGGATGAATCGGCTGTAAAGAAAAGACCAAATCTGCATGGTGTGATTGTGGATCGATAAATCGGAAGGAATCCGATGTTTTTTGTAATACTGTGTTGGATGTTTCACCATGTTGCTGGCAATAAAAATGCTCGCGCAAGCTTTCATTCATGTCGAGAAAAATTTTTAAATGATAATACTGCCGAAACAAGGGAAGATAAAGTGCATGCAATCCACTGGCGATAATAAAATCATTACTGCGGATCGATAAAGGCTTCTTAACCCTATTATTGGGTCGTAGATGCTTTGTCTGGATCTGTTTACCATCGGCGAGCGCCATGAGATCATTGCCGAATCCTTCCAAATCATTGGTCATAGGATTACGCCGTGTCATCACTTGCCAAATCGGTTTTTGCTTGTCCCATAAATGATAATCATCGCTAGAAAGCCTGACCGTAGAATGATGACCAAATAAATCAGTGATTGCTTGTGCCAATAACCGCTTGCCACTTCCTGTATCTCCTGAAACACCGATTACGAAAGGTTTCCGGCTTAAGCGGAAAAAATCATTGCGGCTGATCGTTTCGCGCCAAATTCGCATCGCGAGGATAATACCGATTGCGACCATGAGGGTGTGTAGCAGTGAAATTGCGTGATTTCCAAAGGGTTCAGACAGATTCAGCAAAGTCGTTAAATTGAATTCAGCAGCGAAATTTAATTGCAGCGGAACAGTAAGTAATGTGCTCAAAACATACAGCAACGAAAATAGACTAATCAGTAACATCGCCATTTGCCCGCTAATGGCCTGATACAGAACCAGGAACGGAATACACCACACAAACCAACCAGGTGAAGCCGGTGTCATCAAAACAATCAATAAAAAAGCCATGCCGATCGTGGCTTGAAATAAATGAAAATTCAAGCGTCGCACGCGCCAAACCAGATACAGTAAAACCAAATAAGTGATTGGAATGACATAGACTGAAATATTACCGCCCAGATTCAATGCCAATCGATAGATTTTTCCCATTTCTGGGTTGCTAAATAGCATTAATAACGCATCATTAGATGCTAAGAAGGGAATTCCTAATGCAAGCGTCGTAATAGCAAAGCCTTTTACAAATTCCAGGGCATATTGACGTAATGCCTTGTTATTGTAGAGATAGATCACAAAAAAAGGCAGCGCAACAATCATGCTTAATTTGCTGGAAATTGCCATGGCACATAGCAAGCCTGCCCAAAATAAGGCTGCTTTGCGGATAAAAAAGAGTGATAACGTGAGCAGCAAGGCCGGAATTAAATCATTTAGCCCTAAACCATAGCTAGCCAAGATCACGATAGGTGATAGCCAATACGTTAATAGTACGAGATGCCGCCGTTTCGGTAACAAGTAATGCAAGGTGAACAGTAAGCCGATATCCGCGATCAGTAATGTCAACGCATAGCCGATGGCTAATGAAAAGCCGAATAACTTCGCCAGCAATGTCATCGGCAATAACGCAAGCCACATTGCATAACCATACGGAAAGGCGGTTAAGCTGCCTCCACCAGACAGCCATTGTGACCAAGGATCGAGTGTGAGTTGTTGCGTACTGACCGCAAGAAAGGGCACAAACCATTCAGAAACCGCGTTGGAAGTGATGCTGACGATCAATATCAAACGGATCATCAAGCCCGCAATGAACAGCGGATCGCGCACAAGCTTTTTCATGACCGAAGTAACTGTTGCTCCCATAAATCGGTTCTTTTGGTACATACGGCTTCAGGAAAAATTTTATGTTCCTGAAGTAGTTTAGCCAATGCAGGTATTTCATCTTCGGGGCTGCGTCCTTGCAATTCCGGAGACACCAAGCATAACTTGAAACCGGCGGCTTTGAGTCGACTGGCATCCGATGAAGTTAAAGGAAAACGGTTAAAGCAATCGACCCAAACCCAATCCACTTTTCCTGCCAAGGTTAGCGCGGTTTCAACGGATTCAAATTCGGATACCCGCACCGCACAACGGTGTTCACCAGCTTTGGACCATTTCACCAGAAATGGAAAGGATTGATCGAGAAAAAAATAATCCTCAATATTCTTTTCGCGCATTAGCGCAATGAGACGCGACTCCAATCCTTCTTCTTTGACATTGAGAGTCAAAGTGCCGTGTTGAAACGCCTTGAGCCAATCCGCAAAAGATTCGCCGGCAACGAATGGGTCGTGATGAATGATCAGCGCATTGTTGTTGCTGCGAATATCGACTTCAATGCCATACTTAGGATCGGTAGCTTGTAATTCTGCGATGGTATTGCGACGATGGGCAATCAGCTTCATGTCGAAATATTCTTTTTTAGTTGCAAGCTAAAATCGACGGTACGTCGAATGAATTTCCATTTAGCAGCCCAATTGACATTCCAATGCGATACCCCATGTGCACGTTCGCCAAACTTCACGGGGAAACGATAGACTTTCAATCCTTGCTGTTGTGCCTGATAGTACGCATACAAATCTAGTGAAAAATCGTGTGGCGGTGACTGCCAAGTTGCAAAAAAATAGCGTGAAAACATCGTCGGTTGTGCATTGATGTCCCACATGGGTTTTGCCATCAATACGGTTTCAAAGATGCTCATACCCACAGTAAAAACGACATCCATCAAAGGACGTCCATAACGTCGCCCTTTGATAAAGCTATTGTGACCATGTTGCGCAAATAATTCCAAACCCCGTAGCGTATCGTGCGGATCGGTTTGCATGTCAGCATGCGTCCAGCCAAGAATTTCTCCTTGGGCAGCTTGCAAGCCGGATAAGATACCAAAACCGTACCCTTGATTTTTTTCTACACGGACGCTGCGGCAACCGGGATATTGCGGTAACAATTCTTGCAAGACTTCTGGCGTACGATCAGTTGAGCCATTATCAACCAGAATGACTTCGATAGTCGGTTGCGCGCCTAGCGTTTTGCAACGCTCTAACAGCAAAGGAATGTTGGCGGATTCGTTATAACAGGGAATGACCAGTGAAAACTTCATGGCGGCTCCGTTGATTGGGTAACGTTAGTAGAATGAATTCAGCGAATATGCGAGTGGAAAACGAAATATTTCATACCAATGAAATTCAACGTTGCCGAAACTCCTGTGGCCAACAAAAAAGCCCATTGTATGGCCGATGAAACATTCACTAATGCGGCTAATGCTAACGCATTCACAGCAATATTGGCAATGAGCGTGGATAGATATAACGTGGCGAATCGCCATACGCTGCCAGAAGCAACCGATTGGTGGCTGAATGTCCAGAAACGATTAGCAAAATAGGCAAACACTGTCCCGGCCAGAAAACTAATGCCTTTAGCAATATCGATGCTGGTTAAATCAAGCCAAAGTAGACCACGATAAACCACAAAATCGACCAGCACGGTTAACGAACCAACTACTAAAAAAATACTGAGCTCGCGTTTAATCATGTCAGTTTTTTCGATAACAAATCAGGAATAATCGTTTGATAGCGCTGTGCTAGGTTTTCAATTTGATCCTTTGGAATGTGCGAGTCCAATTCGAGACGATAAGGATGACCATCCCATTTATGAAAACACGACTGCCAGTATTCGAATGTGCGTAAGTCATTCGGCGTACCCCAACACAAATAGCTATCGATCTCGAACAACCGACAGCGTAAGCCAAGCGCAATCGCATCATTAATACACGAATCAATATAAAATTCGCCATTAATACGTCCATCTCTTGCAATGAGCCGTTTTACTGCATGGCGAAAATCGTCTGCGCGGCGAAAGGTAAATGTGCCCAATATGATAGGATCGACTGCCGGATTGCTTAAAGGTGTTTTTACGGAAATCGAGCGTATCAAATCATTTTCATCCGCATCAATCCAACCAAACATCTGTGGATTCTGGATTGCATTGGGATACCCACGAACACCCCAGACAATAACATCGATATCCGGATCATCAATGAGCTGTTGCAGATGATCAGGATCATATAGCGCACCATTATCGCAGGCGCCAATAGTGATCGGTTCTGGAATCTTTCTTAATGAATCACTTAAAGCATCTAGGCCGATCAATGCCGTAATGGCTTGACCTTCCGTGACAGCATCAATGGTTTTAATGATTGCATTCGGATAATTATTTTTTAATTCCGAAATGATTGCTGGATAACCAGGCATATCAGTGCGCAATACGAAAACATATTGTTGTGCGGCGGGTAAATCATGTACCGCTTGTGTAACCATTGCTTTGCCCGAAACTGGGATCAACGGTTTTGTTACCGTATAACCTTCATTGGCAAAACGTTGTCCAAGCCCTGCCATAGGAATGATCACAGAACCTTGTGGCGCAGAGAGCGGATGCGGTGAATCGAGTAAACTTCTAAACGCATTCGACCACATATTGTATTCAGCCACATCTTCTGGTGTGCCCCACTGCATAAAATGCTGCAAAGGATAGACCGCAATCGGTAATTGCGCGGCAAGCAGCGGTTTGTAAGCTAAACTGACGTAATACTCGCCACCGATATTCAATTGTTGTGCCATGGCACTGGAAAAAGCCTCGTTCATCAAATGAGCTGAGGCAAAATAATAGGTGCCACTAGAAGCAAATTCTTCCATACGATTTGAGGTGTAGGGTTGCTTTTCCTGAATATCTTGCACCCATCCATTTACTTCTTGCATATACGCATAATTGGTATTGCCAAGCGAATGCGGATGAAACCCTCGATATGCTGGAATTGCACCAGCGCATTGATTCTTTGTAACAAATTCTTGGAAATGCTGCCAATCCCAATAACACGTGAAATCACAATAATTCACCACAACCGGCTGTTCTGGATCGAGAAAATGCCCCGCTTGAAGCACCGCGTTAATCGGTCCCAGTTTATGTGGAGCAATACCTATAATTTTTCCAGTCGGGCAATATTGCTGCAAAATCGCTCGCATGCGATAAGTCGGTTCATCAAGATGTTCTTGATTACAGATAAAAATAAAATTGGTTTCCCCAGGAAACATATCAATGACATGTGAAATCACTGGTTTTCTTTCGATTTCAATCAGCGGTTTCGGCACAGTGTATCCGGCCCGGCGAAATCGTTCGCCAAAACCGGACATAGGAATGACAATTTGCAAGGAAATACCCTCAGTAAAATGATCAAGGATTGTTATGGACAGAAAAAAACATTAGATGTAAGAATTTCTAGCGTTGTTTAAAGTATTCAGGAGAATGTTGTAAATAAACATACATAAAAGCACTCACTTAACTTCATTTGATGGCGAGGAAATCTGGCGGTACTACCAAACCCGCCATGCAGCTCAGCAAGGCGTACCACAGTATATTTCCATGTTTTTTATAGCTGTCGTCAACTGTATTCTTACTTGGAATACAAAATAAGGCAATCATTGATTACGGACGAGTTTTTGTATCGGTTTGATCGTTAAAGCCAAACAAAATAAAAGCGTGCTAAATAATACGATGGTTGTGCCTGAGGCAACATTAAAAATGTAGCTTAAGTACATGCCGGTGATGCCTGAGAAAGAGCCTAGTAAAGTGGAATAAATAATCATTTTGCTAAAGCTGTCGGTGATGATTCTTGCGGTAATGGCGGGTGCAATTAGCGTTGCAGCGACCATGGTGACACCAATCACATTTAGCGAGGCGATGACTGAGAAGGTCAATATGATCGAGAAGAGCAGTTGTACCGACTCGGTTTTGATTCCAGAAACATGGGCTGCTTCTTGATCAAACGTGGAGAAGAGTAGGGCGCGGTAGCAAAAAAATACGGTGATCAAGGTTATCAAAGTAACTATGCCAATAATGATCAAATCATCATTATTGATCCCTAAAATATTTCCAAACAAAGCGGCTTCAAAATTTTGCTTAAAATTGCGCAGTTTGCTAACGATCGCAACACCTAAAGCAAACATGGCTGTGGTGACGATGCCTATTGCTGCATCCAATTTGATTTTATTATTTTTTGTGATTTTATTAATGATCAGCGCGGCTGCTAAACCCATTGCGCATGCACCCGCGTAAAAATTCATATTCAAGGTAAAGCCAACGACGGCTCCACCGACCGCTGCGTGCGATAACCCATGTCCGACATAGCTCATTCCTCGCAGCACCACATATACACCAATTAATCCGCCTGTTGCGCCAACCAAGCAAGCAGCTATTAAAGCGCGGCGGAAAAAATCATACTGCAACGGTTCAAGCAGAAAATCCATGAATTACTTTGGGTCCATAAAACGCAGTGGTGTTGTATTGGCGATCAGCAAGTGTCCTTCATGTTTGACAATAGTGATGTCGCCGCCATAAGTTTTAGTGAGAATTTCGTTGGTGAAAACATCATTCGGACGACCTTGTGCTACGACACCTTTATTGAAACAAATTACCCAAGGTAAATGAGAAGCCACGGCGTTTAAATCATGTGTGGTGAGTAAAATCGTGATGCCTTCACAGTTTAAATCGCTCAATAAATGTAAAATTTCGTGTTGGGTTTTGATATCGACACCTGAAGTCGGTTCGTCAAGAATCAAAATTTTGGGATTACTAATTAAAGCGCGTGCCAAAAAAGCACGTTGGCGTTGCCCGCCAGATATGGCAAGAATATGTTGCTTCAAACAGGCACTGAGATTCAAGCGTTCGGCAAGTTCATGAATCTGCTCGCGTTCTTTTTTTGCCAACCAAGGTAAAATGCGACCATTGGTATACAGTCCCATCGCAATAACCTCTTCGACGGTGACGGGAAAATTCCAATCAATGCTGCCCAGTTGAGGCACATATCCAATGATACCGGGTTTAATTTTGCCCACTGCTTGCCCGTGTAATTCGGCTTCTCCGCAAGTTACCGGATGCATTCCCATGAGGATTTTAAGCAGCGTGGTTTTACCACAAGCGGTCGGACCAACGATGCCCGCAAATAGCCCGTGAGGAATTTCTAGTGAAAGATTCTTGAATAACGTATTGGGTTCATAGCCGGCCGAAATATTGCTGAGTTTGACTGCCAAATAAGATTGCCAATCAGAATTGACTATTGCTTGCATCGATGTTCCCCGTACAAGTTTCTTTTCCACCAAGCGCTTTAGTCATGACCGACATATTATTCGCCATCATGCCAATGAATGAATGATTGGGCGGTTTAGGTAATTCATCGTCTGACAGTTGATCAATGAATTGCACATTGGCTTCGCGGGCAATTTGCTCCATGACTTTGCTAGGAAATTCTTCCGAACCAAAAATGGCTGGCACACTAATTTGTTTGATTTGCTTAATTACGTTAATGACTTCTTGCGGCGAAGGTTCTGAAAAATCAGACGGTTGAATCGCGGCTATTACGCTCATGCCATAACGAGGCGCAAAGTAGGCAAAAGAATCATGATAGGTAACCAGCTTCCGGTTTTTTTCTGGAATGGTTTTAACACAATCAAAAATTACTTGATCTAATTTCGCTAATTTTTCGAGGTAGTTTTTGGCATTCAAAAAATATTGTTCTTGATTACGAGGATCCAGTTCTTTAAGACTATCTCGAATGATTTCCGCATAACGCATGACTAATTGGATATTCATCCACAAGTGTGGATTGGGATGACCGTGCTCACGCGGAAAACTAAAATCATACTGCCAGTCTTCTTTGTTAAGCGTGCGATTGCCGAGTTGCACAATCGCCGTTTCTTTCTTTTTGACCTTCTCTGCCAATATGAGCGTTGGTAGCTCCAGATCTAGACCATTCGCGATAATTAAATCGGCCGCTTGAATGGTTTTAATGTCGGATGGAATGGGTTCGAAGGTATGGGAATCAACACCATCTGGAACCAAACCGATGACATCAGCATAGCTACCCGCAATGTTTTGCACCATATTGGTTATGGGAGCTACTGTGGTAATGATCTTGAATTTCTTGACGTTTTCAGAGGCAACGCTCTGTTTCCCTAATATTAAAGAAAATGATAGGGCGATGAATAAAAAACGCAACAAGCTGCGATTGGAAGTCTTCATGTTGTTTCTTTGTGAATTATCTTTATTAGAAATTTTTTTTAAAGCGTAATAACAAAATACGTATTTTTATTATTTTTCGTATTTTCCCTCGGTCCTCAAACGTATTTTACACAAAAACGTATGAAAAAAAATTTATCTGTCATACATTTTTGCGTTATTATAAATCGGTATGAATAAATATTTTTATTTCATACTGGTTTAAATACGAAAATATTCATTTTTTTAGAAAGTTATATAAATAATGATGTTTCTTTATTAAGAACTTGATCAGCGCAAGGGAGTTTGCCTTTGATACAAATAAGAACAAAAAAAGAATTATTAATAGTTGCAAGCATGCTGCTGTCTTTAAACACAATCGATTCAGTTGATGCCGCTGGAATTCCAACCTTGAACGAAGTGACTGTCAAAGCGAATTCCAGAGAACTCATTGGAACCGCCAATTCGGCTAATGAAGGAACGGTTCTCAAGCATCAATTGGATGCGCGCACGGTTTACCGTCCAGGAGAATTACTCGAATCGGTGCCTGGATTAATTGTGACGCAGCATAGTGGTGAAGGAAAAGCGAATCAGTATTTTTTGCGGGGATTTAATCTTGATCATGGTACCGATGTACGCATTACCGTGGATGGTATGTTAGTGAATCAACGCACGCACGGGCATGGGCAAGGTTGGGCCGACACCAATTTTCTGATCCCAGAATTAATTGGCGGGTTGCAATATATGAAAGGGCCGTATTTTGCCAGTCAAGGTGATTTTTCTTCAGCGGGTGCGGTGAGCTTAAATTATGTTGATAAATTACCGCAAGGTATTGCAACCTACGGAATCGGGCAGCAAGGATTTATGCGTGGATTAGTGGCTAAATCGCATCAGGTAGGGTCAGGGAATTTTCTCTATGCTTTTGAATTACTGACTAAAGATGGCCCGTGGGTTAAACACGAGGATTATAAAAAAATCAATGGAGTATTGCGATATAGTCAAGAGAATGGCCCCACCAAATTTAATATCACCGCAATGGGATATGGAGCTAAATGGAATGCGACCGATCAGATACCGCAAAGAGGTGTTGAAAGCGGTTATGTTCCAAGATTGGGTGCAATTGATCCGAGCGATGGCGGAGAAACTCACCGTTTCAGTCTTTCAGGAGCATTACAACATGCCAGTCGCTTTGGTTTGACCCATATCAATCTGTATACATTGCATTCCAATTTGGCATTGTTTTCCAATTTTACCTATTTTCTCGACGATCCCGTGAATGGTGACCAGTTTTCGCAAGTGGATAAGCGTTTTCAATCTGCGATGAATGTGAGTCATTCATGGATAAATAAAATTGCCGGGTTTGATGTTGAAAATACGGTTGGTGTGCAATTTCAAAATGATGTAATTGATAACGGGCTAATGAGCACCAAGGAACGCCGTACTCTATCAACGACACGTAAAGATCACATCAATCAAAATAGCGTTGGTTTGTTTTATCAAAATAGTATTCAATGGCTAGAAAAGTTTCGTACAGTTGCTGGAATTCGTTCTGATTATTATTGGTTTGATGTCAACAGTCATGTGCACAAAGAAAATTCAGGAAATAGTTATGACAGCATGACTAATCCTAAATTAGCTGCAATTTTTGGCCCATGGGCACAAACGGAATTTTATTTTAACTATGGCAGTGGGTTTCATAGTAACGATGGCCGCGGAACTACCGCTCGAGTAGATCCTAAAACCGGCGAATCCATCAATCCGGTTCATCCGTTAGTGCGATCAACTGGTTACGAAGTGGGGGTACGCTCGGCGATTATTCCTGGATTACAAGCGTCATTTGCACTATTCCGTTTAGACATGGCTTCAGAGTTGTTATTTGTTGGGGATGCTGGCACTACGGTAGCGAGTCGGCCTAGTCAACGAGAAGGATTTGAAGTATCCGCTTTTTATATGCCGAAGGATTGGCTAACGGTTGATATTGATTATGCGCTTGCACGCGCACGTTTTAGTGATTTCGATCCGGCAGGGAATCATATTCCAGGTGCGATTAACGGCGTGGGTAAGCTAGCGGTTACGCTGGATAATCTAGGAAAATTGTTTGGTAGTATGCAATTGCGTTACTTTGGTAAGCGAGCTTTGATCGAAGATAATAGTGCGCAATCCGATAACACCGTAACGCTCAATGGCCAGATAGGGTATAAGATTAACAATAAAGTTCGTGTGACGCTTCAAGGGTTTAATCTTCTCAATACTCATGGGCATGGTATCGATTATTTCTATACTTCTCGGTTACCAGGCGAACCAGCAGCGGGAGCTGCAGACAAGCATTTTCATCCGATTGAATCGCGTTCATTTCGCGTTAATTTAGTCGCCAATTTTTAGTATGCTACAGTATGACGTAGTGGAATGAATTAGCAGTTGTAATACTTTTTCGATAAAATTAACGTCGTTTTTCAATTTTATAGACTTTTCAAGGAAGATTTATGGAACGTTTTACCGTTTCAATGGATGAGGAGCTTTTTGAACAATTTGACAATATCGTTCAAGCGCGCGGATATGATAATCGTTCCGAAGCGATTCGGGACTTAGTACGTGATTATCTAGAAACCTCTCGTTTGCAGAAAGATAACAAAGGCCACTGTATCGCGACCCTGACTTATATCTATAATCACCATGAACGAGATTTGGCCTCTATGGTCACTTCGTCACATCATGAACATCACGACATAACGCTTTCCAGCATGCATGTGCATATGGACCATGACAATTGTCTTGAAGTAGTCATTTTGCGCGGTACTATTCAAGACGTACGCTGTTTTGCCAATAAAGTGATTGCGAAAAGCGGCGTTCGGCACGGAAAATTGCATATCATACCGATTGAAATTTCGGAGGTTTCACATGGACACGATGGAAATAGTCATGTCCATGCTCATATCAGTCCAAGAACTTAGAAAACTTACCATCCACTGACATAAAGATTGATCAAAGCGGATGAGTTTTGATAGAGTTCCACAATACCGTGACGATCAAACCGTAAGTCTTTTAATTTTACAGATTTCGCCGGCACAATTTCTTTTGTGGAGAAATCAAACTGCATCAGAGGAGTGACGTGGTGCGAATCGACGTAGAGGTTACCCGATTTGTCTGCGTTTGCGATAGGATCGTGAATATCCGCGATGACATGAATCAATTCTGCTATTTTTTCTTTGGGAAGTGTAATCGTATAGGTATCAAAGAAGTGATCGGGAACCGGGGATGAATTGAACGCAAAAGTTTCCAGTCCCAATGTTGCGCCGACAGCTTGCGCTAATCCTCCGCCAATCGAGTGACCTGCAACGGTAATCTTGGCACCAGGATAGCGAGCGATTACGTCACTGGCAAAATTAAAAGCGTCTTTAAATTGATCGCTAACTATTCCTACAGCAATTGCCGAATCTGCTGTGACATCAAGTGCAAGTTCCTCCGTTTCTCTCACAGAGCATGGAAAATTGCAGGTATCCGTGCCACGAAAAACCAGCGCTAATTCTTTAGGATTGGTATTTTGATTTTCATAAAGACCTGCATCCATTCCGGAACTTTTACCGTTAGATTGGATTAATTTCCAAGAACCCAGAACAGTGTTGTCGTAGTTGTACACTAAATCAGCTAACTGCATGTACGGCAATGATCTGCCAAGCAAATCGACTGCACGGCGTTCATTAGCTAAAAGCATGCCGTAAGGTTTCCAGTCCCTGCCTGCTAGATAGTCCGGTCGAATATAAACTGAAACATTATTGAGTTGAAAAATGGATCCACTATCTGGTAGTAGATTTAAGCTTACGTTATAGCGTTCGGTACCGAATTGTTTAGGAATATCAACTTTGGGAATATTTAAAATTCTTGTCGCGGAAGTATAAGTGGGGCCGTTGGGATCTGCAGAGGTATCCAATTCGATACTAGTCAGTTGAAATAGATTGCTTTGGTCTGGATTGCTAGTGCCAAGCCACTGTAAGGTTCCTTTATATATGCTGGTATCAGCCGGATCAATCATTGTTACCTTTTGTAAGCACACCAGTCCAGTGGTATCAAGATATGTCGCGGGGGAAGTAAATGTTGAGCATTCTTCGGGTAACGCATGAGATACCGACGTGAACAAAAGCATACTGATAAGACTAATGGGGCTGAGCAATGGGGTCGTGAAGTGATATTTCATGATTTGAATTAAATGATTGGTGAGTAAGAGTGCACGGTTAGACATGACGCATTGATGAACGTTCTATTTGAAACATAATAATAGCACTACGTATGCGGTTTTGTTTTATCAACGCGGCATGCTCGGATGATAACCAGATTTTAATGCGCGAATAGCATCTTCGCTGTTGCGAACGATTTGTCTATTGGGACAGAAAATATTTTTGGCGAGCTCGCGCTGTGCAAAAAATTGTCGAACAAGGGTCAGCTTTTCCCATTCTGATACGCGTGGTTGTGCCCATGTTTTGTCATCACGACCCAGTGCATACAGTTTTCTTTCAGTTGTTGAGCAACGTATGCCTTCATAGCTAATATTTAATGCACCCGAAGAGGATTTAACGACCAGGGTAAAGCGAATTACGCCATCTTCACCGACACTAATAGAGGCGGGATCGATGAGATACTGATTATCAGTAATGGCGCCACCACTCACATCAAATTCCAACAAGCTTCGGGTATCAGGATACGTGGGTAACTGTGTTGCACGCTCAGCCCAAGTTTTTTCGTCTTCAAACTGATCTTTGAAAGTTTTGTTGGCGCAGCCCGTCAGAATGAGAATGCCGATTAGTATGACCAGTGATTTCATGCGTCGGTAAAGTCATTTAACAGTGATGTCCTGGTATCGGAATGGATGCTATCAACAGATACGGAATAAGCCGGATGATCGATGCCCATGCGTAACGTGGCATTTTGGCGTAATGCTTGAATCATTTCGGGCATCAGTTCAAAACGTAAAAAATGCACCGACGAAGTTTTATCAGAATTTTCACGTTCGATATCTTCATCAGCGATCGCAAAAACACTTTCGAATTCACCGATCTGAACCCATACCCGGTCTTCAATCCCTAACAGAAGCGCTAGTTTTTTTGCACGTTCCTCCGGATCGGGATATTCAATCATCATCGTTACTTTCCAATTGCACCCGTCTGGAACCAGTGGCGTATAAGTTTGGAGTTCATGAATGATTTCTGTTTCTTTGAAAATTCGTTCAGCATGTAACATTTCTTGAATTTGATAACGAATTGTCAACTCATCTTCAAAAATTAAGGTTACATTGTTTCCTAGCGCAACTTTTCGTGGTTTCTTATGTGCTATCAATTGCTTTCGAAAATCATCGCGTATTTTTGCGTAGGCTTCGAGTGTTAACAGGCTATCACGCGTAATACGCTTCATGCTTTGTCCTCTAAATCAACGGAATTAGTCGGTAAAACCTGCAAATTTGGAATGCTGCATTGATGGTCATCATAGCCATACGCTAAACGTAATAAGCTCAATGGATGTAACTTTTTCGCTTTGCTGCCGGAATGATTTTCACAAATACCTTGCTCTATATGGCGTGCGGCGATAGCGCAATCCGAGCTAATATAATCTGGATTTGGCGCACTCATTTGTTTGAAGACCGGGCGTCCGATTTTCATCGAATCGGCAAAGTATTCACTTTTGACGCCCCAAGTGCCGTCATGACCGGAACAACGTTCGACGCTATTCACGCTTGTTCCCGGTATTAATTGCATCACATCGCGTGTTTTTTTGCCAATATTTTGAACACGTTGATGGCAGGGAATGTGATATGAAATATTACCTAACGATTGTTTGAAATCTGTTTTCAGCAAATTGTCTTGATTCCTAAGCCACAAATATTCAAACGGATCAAACATTGCGGCTGCGACAGTTTGAACGGCGACATCTTCAGGAAACAATAATGGCAGCTCCTGTTTGTACATCAAAACACAGGATGGAACTGCGGAAATAATGGCATAACCTTGCTGAGCCAATGTTAACAAGTGTGGAATATTTTGATTTTTCAAGGCTTCCACAGTTTGCAGATCACCTAATTCGAGCTTGGGCATGCCGCAGCATACTTCTTGCTCAACTAAGCGGGTTGGAATCTCATTATGCTTAAGGATTTGTAATAAATCGTGACCAATGCCGGGTTCGTTGTAATTGACATAGCATGTTGCGTAAATGGCTACCTTCCCGGGAGTTTTATTGCCATCTTTAACGGTGAAGCGATCGTTCAATTGCGCATGGGAACGAAATTGATGTGCAGTATATTCCGGAAGTTTTCGTTCGGAATGTATGCCCAGTGTGCTATCCAGTACTTTACGAGCCAGTGGCGTTTTATTTAATGTATTGATCGTTGGCGCGATAACGGGATTGGCTGCGACTTTGCCCATCAAATCGGTACTAGAAAGTAATTTATCTCGAAAACCGGCACCCGATTTTTGATACTTAACGGCTTTGGCACGTAACATCAGATGCGGAAAATCAACGTTCCATTCGTGAGGCGGTACATAAGGACATTTAGTCATGAAGCACATATCGCACAGATAACAGCGATCGACTACTTCTTGGAAGCGATTTTTTTCTACGCCATCGATTTCACCGGTGGAACCGTCATCGATCAAATCAAAAAGTCGTGGGAAAGCGGTGCAGAGATTGACGCATCGGCGACAGCCATGACATATGTCAAAGACGCGTTCCATTTCTTGTTGTAATTTTTCTGGATTGTAAAAATCTGCATTTTTCCAATCGACCGGATGACGTTTTGGGGTTTCGAGACTACCTTCACGAGATGCCATAGTTCATTATCTTTTTGGCAAAATTATCCTAATTGAAAGATTCGTTGCAAACGATGCAACGAATCTTTCTTAGCTTGAATATGTTGAAATGGATTTATTTAATCGGCTAAACCATCCAATGCACGTTGGAAACGATTGGCATGCGAGCGTTCCGCTTTGGCCAGAGTTTCAAACCAATCGGCGATTTCATCAAAACCTTCTTCACGTGCAATTTTCGTCATGCCGGGATACATGTCGGTATACTCGTGCGTTTCGCCAGCGATCGCTGTTTTCAGATTGTCTCGTGTCGAACCGAATGGCAGGCCGGTTGCTGGATCGCCACAAGTTTCGAGGTATTCCAAATGACCATGCGCGTGTCCGGTTTCGCCTTCCGCTGTGGAGCGAAACACTGATGCCACATCGTTCTGTCCTTCTACATCGGCTTTAGCTGCAAAATATAAATAACGGCGATTTGCTTGAGATTCACCCGCAAACGCGGCTTTCAGATTTCCTTCAGTTTTTGATCCTTTGAGTTGCATATCTTTGGGTTGCATATATTTCTCCTTTTTATGTTGATGCGATTTCTTTTTGTTGTTAGTGCTAAATTGATGCTGATAAATTTACTTATGATAATTGAAAAACGACACGACCTATTGAATTCGGAAACCGTTGTGGTTTTCCAGTTTTTACTTAGCAGAGCGCAATTTGTGTTCTATAAATGTACGCCCACATGTTAATCATGTAGAAAAAGACTATCGAAGGGCTTAACGATTGTCAACACCTGCATGCTTTGAGAAACTCAGCCTTCAGGTATTGAAGAGACTATTATGTCATGATAAATCTGTTAGTCTATCGAATTGTTACAATTTATTCATAAAGCTTATGAAGATCGCGACTTGGAACGTCAATTCATTAAAAGTGAGATTGCCTCATGTAATTGATTGGTTGAACAATCATCAACCGGACATTTTATGTTTGCAAGAAACGAAATTGATTGACGATCATTTTCCATTGCATGACATTAACGCATTGGGTTATCACTGTTTATTTAACGGTCAGAAAACCTATAACGGTGTGGCGATTCTTAGCAAATTAGCGGGAAATGATAGGATTTTAGATATCCCGCAGTTTTTTGATGAACAAAAACGAGTGATTTCTGCGACCTATGGAGATTTACGTGTGGTGTGTGTTTACGTGCCAAACGGCGAATCGGTGGAATCAGCTAAATATCAGTATAAATTGCAATGGCTAACCGCGCTTAAACAATGGTTGCAGCAGGAATTGAAGCGTTATGAGCGATTGATTGTATTGGGGGATTTTAATATTGCTCCAGAAGATCGTGATGTGTATGATCCTGATGCTTGGCGTGGCAAAGTGCTGTGCAGTCAACCTGAACGAGATGCGCTGAATGATTTGATTGGTTTAGGGTTAAAAGACAGTTTTCGTTTGTTTGAACAATCAGAGAAATCCTATACTTGGTGGGATTATCGCATGATGGCTTTTCGATTGAACCGAGGTTTGCGCATTGATCACATATTAATTAGTGATGTGCTGACGAAAGATTGTTCGGCATGCAGTATCGATAAACAACCGCGAAAATTGGAGCGTCCTTCAGATCACGCACCCGTCATTGTGGAGTTTAAAGTTAAGGGGTAACTTTTGACGATTCAGGTTTCTTCTCTGTTAGAGTCTGCATTTCAGCGCGTAATGCGCCGAGATTTTTTTCGCGTTCTTGTATTTCTTGTCTTAGACGTTCGACCCGATCGATATAACGTTGATAATTACGCTCGCTGCCCAATCGATCAGGAACCCCGTCTTTATATTCTTCTCTGACTTCATTCAGGCGTTTTTCTTCTTCCGTAATCTTAGTCGCTAATTGACTACGTTGCTCTTCAAATTTCATCGATTCTCTGCGCTGGAGAATACGCTCTTCGGCGCCGCTCGAATTGGTTGAAGGCGGCATGACCACAATGGGAGGCAGATTCAATTGTTTTGCATTGGCAGAAGGCACATTCGAGTAAGTAACTTTGCCGTCTTTATCGACGTGTTTGTAAATAGCAGCTTGTGCTGAGTTAACCAAAAAAAAGGTGCTTATCGACAAAAAAAACAGGGAGAGTTTGATTTTTTTCATGACACTCATGGACTATAAGAAACTTCTTAAACTATCACTTAGAAAGTTCTTTTTTTAGGGCAGAAATATTTCGTTGATGCAGGTAGAGCTTATTTTTGAGCTGGACAACTTTGTCATCTTGGAAATTTTCGTCATTTTTACTCATTTGTGACAATGATTGTTGCGTATCAAAAAGCAATTTGTTTTCGCTATGTAATTCTTTCTCCAAAATTTGGCGCCGCGTGCCATCACGCTCTTTTTGAGTATTGTTTTTAACACTCGGCGCTGATGCGGTAGAGGATCTTTGTGTGATAACCGTGCCAGAATTCCTAGAGTAAGATGCAATATTAATTTTTTGCGCATTGCGAACGGGACGGTTGGTAAAAGTAATATTACCGTCTTTGTCGACAAACTTATAGATGTCCTTCCCAGCTACTGCGCTGGATAAGAATACTAGCAGTATTGTTACGAAAATGAGAGATAGTTTTCTGATTTTCATATCGCGCATATTATCGTTACTATCGTTAATAAAGATATTGTAGGAATAAATGCAACCGTTTAATTAATATACCATTCTTCTTAGATATAAAGTAAAAATTGTTAACCGAATTATTACAAACTGTAATAAAGCTCAAATTCAACAGGGTGCGTTGTCATCCGTAACCGGGTGACTTCTTCCATTTTTAATTGGATGTATGCATCAATCATATCATTGGAAAAAACACCACCTCGTATCAGGAAATCACGATCCTTATCCAAACAATCGAGTGCTTCATCTAGTGAAGCGCAGACATTAGGTACTTTTGCCGCTTCCTCAGGGGGTAAGTCATATAAATTTTTATCCATTGGATCACCAGGGTGGATTTTATTTTGTATGCCATCTAATCCAGCCATCATTAATGCGCTAAAAGCCAAATAAGGATTAGCCATCGGATCAGGGAAACGTACCTCTATACGGCGTCCTTTCGGGCTGCTGGTATGCGGAATACGAATTGCAGCCGAGCGATTGCTAGCGGAGTAAGCTAAATTAACAGGTGCTTCAAACCCGGGAACCAAACGCTTGTAGGAATTAGTGCCAGGATTGGTAATGGCATTGAGCGCTTTGGCATGCTTAAGAATGCCGCCTAGATAGTAAAGTGCTAATTCGGACAAGCCAGCATAGCCGTTACCTGAAAAAAGATTTTTGCCATCTTTCCAAATCGATTGATGGACATGCATGCCAGATCCATTATCCCCTACGATGGGTTTGGGCATGAAGGTAGCTGTTTTGCCATAGGAGTGCGCCACATTATGCACTACATACTTAAGAATTTGACTCCAGTCGGCGCGTTTGACCAAAGTACTATAATTAGTACCGATTTCACATTGACCTGCGGTCGCGACTTCATGATGATGCACTTCTACTCCAATACCCATTTCTTCTAATGCAAGACACATCGCAGAGCGAATATCTTGCAGTGAATCAACAGGAGGCACAGGAAGATAACCACCTTTTACCACCGGGCGATGTCCGGTATTTCCACTGTCATATTTGTTGCCGGAACTCCAAGCAGCTTCTTCGGAATCGATTCTTACCGAGCATCCCGACATATTGATGTGCCAACGAACGGAATCAAAAATAAAAAATTCTGGTTCTGGACCAAAGTAAGCTACATCACCGATACCAGTGGATTTTAAATAGGTTTCCGCGCGTTTGGCGAGGGAACGAGGATCGCGGTTATAACCTTTCCCATCAGCGGGTTCCACCACATCACAGGTAACGAATAAGGTCGGTTCATCCATGAAGGGATCCATGTTGGCTGTTTCTGGATCTGGAATCAGCAACATATCAGAAGCCTGAATGCCTTTCCAACCACCGATTGATGAACCATCAAATGGATGACCATCTTCAAATTTGTCTGCGTCAAATGTATGCGCCGGTACCGTGATATGGTGTTCTTTGCCATTGGTATCGGTAAATCGCAGATCAACAAATTTAACATCATTGTCTTGAATTAATTTCAAAACATCAGCTACAGCCATTTTTTTCTCCAGAGGGCTTTGTGATTCATCAACAAAAAATTAAAAAAAATAGAATTATACCAGTACAGCAAGTTAAATGATTTTTATACGTATCATTCTGCACAATACCGCTATAAAAACCGCCTTTTTATTGCAACAAACTCGTGCCGTGATAAAAGGAGTGCTGTAATATCAGTAGGACATGGTTGTCACGTGGAGAGATTGGGATTTTAAGATGAATTTGCTAACAAACCGTTGTTTGAATCGTCATTTTGGAAAAAAAATAGTGTTAGATTGCTGATCTGAATGTCCAAGGCGTTAACTACTCTCAAAAAAATATTCGGCTATCCCGCTTTTCGTGGACAGCAAGCAGAAGTCATCGATCATGTCGTTGCAGGGGGCGATTGTCTCGTTTTAATGCCGACCGGCGGTGGTAAGTCTTTGTGCTATCAAATTCCGGCGCTGCTACGTCCTGGTGTCGCAATCGTTGTTTCACCGTTAATTGCACTGATGCACAATCAAGTGAATGGATTGAAACAAATTGGTGTGCGCGCTGCGGCATTGAACTCGTCTTTATCGTTCGAAGAAGCCACGTTGGTCGAACAAAACTTACTGACACAACAATATGATCTGTTATATGTCGCGCCAGAGCGGCTTTTAATGCCGCGTTTTTTGCGTGTCTTGGCAAAGATACCGATTGCATTATTTGCCATTGATGAAGCGCATTGTGTCTCGCAATGGGGGCATGATTTTCGCCCTGAATATAGCCAATTATTTGTGTTGCACCAACGTTTTCCACATGTGCCGCGTATTGCTTTGACGGCAACAGCGGATCTCGATACACGTCAAGAAATTATTGAAAAATTACAGTTAACTAATGCCAAAATTTTTATTGATAGTTTTGATCGCCCCAACATCCGCTACCAAGTCATCGATAAAGCTAATGGCCGAGAGCAATTATTGAGTTTTATTCATGCGCAACATGCAGGAGAAGCCGGAATCGTATATTGCGCTTCGCGTAAGAAAGTTGAAGAAATAACGGAATGGTTGGTGAATCAAGGCATGCAAGCAGTGGCTTATCATGCGGGTATGGAAATGCAACAGCGCCAGTTGAATCAGGAGAAGTTTTTGCGTGAAGATGGCGTCATTATGGTAGCTACTATTGCCTTCGGTATGGGTATTGATAAACCCAATGTACGGTTTGTTGCGCACCTTGATTTACCGAAAAGCATCGAAGGTTATTATCAGGAAACGGGCAGGGCGGGTCGTGATGGGCGCATGGCAAATGCCTGGATGGCATATGGATTAAACGATGTCATTCAACATTGGCGCATGATTGAACAATCTCAGACGCAATTTAAGTTTAAGCAAGTTTCAATCAAAAAACTTGAGGCGATGTTATTGCTATGTGAAAGCACTACTTGCCGACGTATACAGATGCTGCGTTATCTTGGGGAAAATACGGAAACCGAGCCATGTGGAAATTGTGATATTTGTTTGCAACCACCCCAAGTATGGGATGCGACCATCGAGGTACAAAAGGCTCTTTCGTGTGTATATCGAACAGGGCAAATGTTTGGTGCAGGACATCTGATAGATGTGTTGCGTGGCAATTTGACCGCGCGCGTCAAAGAATGGCAACACGATCGATTGAGTACTTTTGCAATTGGTCAAGACTTGTCTGAAAAGGCTTGGCGTTCAGTGTTCCGTCAACTTATTGCGTTTGGGTTAGTGACTACGGATGGTGAGGGGCGGGGGACTTTATTGTTGACAGAAGCTAGCAGGGCAGCTCTAAAAGGACAGCGAACGGTATATTTGCGTGAACAGACAGCATTACTTTTTCAACGCACTGCCTCTCATTCAACGTTGTCTAATTTCGATAAATGTACAATTAGTATTTGAACAGCAAAAACAGTATGAGTCACAATGGTCGGTGATCAAACCAATTGCGTCGATGATTGGTTGCACAGCGGAAAAGTTGCGGGCATGGGTTTGAAGAGCGGAGACTGATCGGGGAATTTGAGGTGATATGTCGACATCGGATTGTGAGCGACTCAAGAAACGGGAAAATTGGGAATTAAAGCGTGCCAACTAAATATTGCGGAAGGCATTTGCAGATTCAAAGGGAAAAAGCGACATCTAAATTGTATAGTACTTTTGGGATTAAACCCATCAATTATCAACCATCAAAACGAGAACCTAAGCACAACAGGAAACGATGTGGTTTCTTTGGTCACAAGTATAAAATCATTGAGTGAAATTGGTCGTCAACTGAACAAGCATGCTGGTTCGTTTTTTTTGTTATGGCTCCAGATTAACAGAAGTTAATAATATCTAACGAGTTGTCATTAGATTTTGCTAATTATATTTACCGTCATTGATGACGCAATGCGGATTCGCGCGCTGAAAATTTATGAGCGGCATACACAGTAGAACACGATTGATTTTGTGGATGATGTTATCTAAAAATTACCCTTCAAAATCAGTGCTATCCGAACTGATGATGGCCATGAGTTTCAAGCTAAATTCCATTGGCATCATGGAAGACATGGGGGATCAAACCCAGAACGCCTCGACTAAATGGCAAGGTAGAGCGCTCACATGGCGCTGATCAACGGGAATTTTACCAGTTATAACTTATACCAATGATGTTGACTTGCATGCCAAATTAGCCGAGTGGGAAGCTTTCTACAACTACCACCGACCTCATGGTGGCTTGGGAGGAAAAACTCCGTATGAACGTTTAATCGAAAAAATGAGATAATTATTGCAATCTGCCGAAGTTGTTTCCATCACATTGTTGACTGATTTAGTTCAAGAAATAATTTCTAAAAACTTGTGTCAATAAATTTATGGAGATCTCACATTTTACCGGCGAATTTTTCGAATGGTCATTGTTGATGACCCTTTTCATTAGGCATACATGCTCATATTTACTCGTAAACAAATTATTTTCTTCGTATTACTTTTTTGTGCGGTAGTAGGTTATTGGTATTTCAACGACAGCAAAAGAACAAGTAAAAGTACCTATAAGATTCGGACGGTTGAACGCGGTGACGTTACCCAAACCATTTCAGCCAATGGCACGGTAACACCCGTCGTTGTCGTTAATGTCGGTACGCAAGTTTCAGGCACTGTGTTGCGTTTGTTTGCGGATCATAATGATCAAGTACAAACCAATCAGATTCTCGCGGAGCTTGATCCGGCATTACTCAAAGCGCAATTTCAGCAAGCTAAAGCTAATTTGAATAATGCTCATGTTGGACTCAGAATGGCTGAAAGCAAGCTAAAACGTCAACGTCTTTTAAATCAACAAGGCTTTATTTCTCCTGAAGCATTAGAAATTGCTGAACAAGAGGTTGAAGCGGCGCGTGCGCAAGTTTCGATCAATAAAGCGCAAGTCACGCGAGACGAGGCTAATCTTAATTACACTGTCATTCGTTCACCAATTTCAGGCGTTGTCATTGCTCGTGACGTCGATATTGGTCAAACTGTCGCGGCCAGCTTCCAAACACCAACGCTATTTAAAATCGCCAAAGATCTGCGGCAAATGCAGATCAACATCAGTGTGGCGGAAGCTGATATTGGTCAGCTGCATGTCGATCAAGTCATACAATTTACGGTTGATGCGTTTCCAACTCGTAAATTCAATGGAACGGTGAAACAAGTGCGGTTGAATCCTACCATTCAAGAAAACGTCGTGACTTATAACGTCGTGGCAATGGTGGATAACGAAGACGGAACGTTACTGCCGGGCATGACCGCCAATATTCATTTTGTGGTTACCCAGCGCAAAGCCGTTCTACGTGTACCGAACGCCGCCTTACGTTTTCAACCCAAAGGATCGGAAGAGACTGAGAAATCTAATAAATCCACATCATCGAGTACATCACGCGTTTACCGCTTGATGCAAGAACAGGCTGAAGCTGTTTCTATCACTACAGGAATCACTGACGGTAATTTCACCGAAATTATCAATGGAGAAATTACTGAGGGTGACGTCGTCATTATTAGCGAAATCGTCGATAAAAAAGAATCGGAAAGCAAATTTAAATTGCGTGTTTTTTAGTGTCATCAATGGCGATGAATATTTCTGCTGAACCATTGATTCGCATCGAGCATTTGGGAAAAAGCTATAGCTTGCAAGACGCTTATGGATATACCATTACCAATCCTGTTTTGTTTGATGTTAATTTGTCGATTCGATACGGAGAATTTGTCGCTATCATGGGGCAGTCTGGATCAGGAAAATCGACTTTGATGAATATTTTGGGGTGTCTGGATACGCCTTCTGAAGGTTCTTACTGGTTGGCAGGAGAAGATATTTCTACTTTATCGAATGATCAACTCGCACACATTCGTAATCAACGTATTGGTTTTGTATTTCAAGGGTTTAATTTGCTCAAGCGCATGACTGCGCTGGATAATGTTGCAATGCCGCTACTCTATGCAGGCATCAATCGCGCTCAGAGCCGTAAACGTGCGCTAGAACTGTTATGCCGTACCGGTTTGGAAAAATTCTCACAGCATCAACCTAATCAGCTTTCAGGAGGGCAACAACAACGTGTTGCTATCAGTCGTGCTTTAATTAACAATCCACCACTGATTTTGGCGGACGAACCAACAGGCAATTTGGATTCTCAAACTAGCCAGGAAATTATGCAGTTGTTTCAGAAGCTTAACCAAGAACAAGGAATGACCATTGTGTTAGTGACACACGAAGATGATATTGCCGCTTATGCGAAACGGTTAATTATCCTAAAAGATGGTCGTGTTATCGTTGATAAAAACAATATTTAACTTGTTATTTCGATGTTGTAGCAGTTTAAATTCCACTTATGCTTGATTGATGAATCTATTTGCCATTTTTACCGAAGCCTTGGGTGCTTTGCGCCAGAATAGACTACGCACCGGATTGACCATGCTAGGAATGATTATTGGCGTTGCCGCCGTAGTATTAATGCTGTCGATTGGTCAGGGTGCACGCACCAAAATCACTGAAACCATTGCTGCAATGGGAAGTAATCTGTTTATTGTCGTCCCAGGCGCAACGTCATCCGGCGGATTCAGTTTTGGTAGCGGCAGCGTTCGTACACTTACTATCAATGATGCCTACAGCATTGCCGATCTCGCTTCGGTTAGTGCAACGGCTCCCGTTACTTCTGGCACGGTACAGCTCAATTATGCTGCGAAAAACTGGAGCACCATTATCACTGGTACAACGCCTGATTATTTCATAGTTGGGAACTGGAAGATGGAGTCAGGTACTATTTTTACCGACTCTGACATACGTTCGGCTGCTCGCGTTGTCGTACTCGGAGCAATCACTGCGAAAAACCTTTTTGGCGAAGAAGATCCCGTCGGTAAAACAATTCGAATCACCAATCGACCTTTCTTGGTCGTGGGGGTATTAATGGCAAAAGGTCAGAGTTTGACTGGACGCGATCAAGATGACAATATTTTCATTCCGATCACCACCAGCGAACGGCAAATTACGGGCAACCCTTTTCCTGGTTCCATACGTTATATGCTAGTGCAAGGAAAATCCGCTGAAGACATGGATATTGCCGAAATCGAAATCACGCAATTGTTACGACAACGCCATCGAATCGGCAAAGGTAAGGAAAACGATTTTACCGTGCGCAATTTAACCGCAATTGCCGATGTGGCGACCGATGCCGCAAAAATCATGTCAATTGTTCTTGGTGCCATCGCTTCGGTATCTTTATTGGTAGGAGGTATCGGTATTATGAACATCATGTTGGTATCAGTTACCGAACGTACTCGCGAAATAGGCATTCGCATGGCTATTGGCGCCAATCAACGAGCGATTCTTACGCAATTTCTGTTAGAAGCTATGATGATTTGCATCATGGGCGGTCTGCTAGGGTTATTCATTGGTATCGGAGGGGCTTGGGTTGTTAGCCAAGTTGCTGATATGCTTATCGTCATTACTTTAGGGATGGTGGGACTTGCTTTTCTGTTTGCATCCGCAGTAGGAATTTTCTTTGGGTTTTATCCTGCGAGAAAAGCCGCATCATTAAAGCCCGTTGATGCGCTTCGTTATGAATAACTATAGCAATTGTGCGATATGACGCCTGAAGATAATAAAGAAAAACCGACATCTGATTTTCTAGCAATGGTGATCATCCAGCAAAAAAATTCTTCGATTACCGTAGGAGAAATCAAGAATGCTTTGCATGAGCGTGGTTTTGGCATTTTGATGGCGATCGCCGCAATACCGATTTGTTTACCGATACCTGCCCCACCAGGTTATACAACGCTTTTTTCGTTACCGTTATTTATTTTTTCTTTGCAAATGATTTTTGGCATGCATGCGCCGTGGTTACCCGCGTGGCTTGAACGGAAAAGTATTGAAAAAACGACTTTGGAGAAGATGCTTATCAAAGCTGATCCTTGGTTGAAAAAAATAGAAAAATACATGAAACCTCGCTTGACTTACATTGCCGCAAGTACTTGGGAGAGATTTATCGGAATTTTTGCATTTGTATTCGCAATATCAATCGCGATACCGTTACCGTTGACTAATTTTCTTCCGGGCTTAGGCATTTTGATCATGTCTTTAGGACTGGTTAATCGCGATGGTTTAACGATTCTCTCCGGCATGCTGGTTGGCACGGTAGGTATTGGTGTTGCTATGACTTTCTTACTGATATTGTGGTTGGGAATCAGTATGCCGGAGTTTTTCTAGCTAGTCGATCCTGAAAAGCTGCATCGATCGTTATTTTGGAGCGGCAGCTTCCAAAGGCGTGAGATTAAGAAAGACAAAATCAAGCAATTTGACTTTTTTCCTTTAAAGAATTTAAGATCTTTGCAAGGTCGCGATCTTGATCGCTCAACCGAATGATATAATGGCTTTTTAAAACAATAGCATTAAAGTGAATCACCCGGGTTTTGCCGGAGACAATTTTTCTTGAGTCAAACCGCATTTGATTTTTCATTTCTTCCTCCTCTCAAATCATTTTATCTCCGGAAAACCCGGGGTGATTCAATCCATTCCATAATTGCATCATTTCATTAGAAAAACCAGAAGATATAGTTCTCACACGCATGCCATCTGGGCTAAATTGGGCCATCAAGTTGCCACCTTCAGGCTTCATCGCTTCACCCAGTGCTTTGCCAGTTTGTGAATTCCATAACTGAGCGGTACCATCATCAGATACGGTTACCACGCGCGCGCTGTCTGGACTAAAAGCGGCAAATTTGACAGCACCGCCATGTTTCATTGCCTTACCGATAGGCTTATTGGTATAAACATCCCATAGCTGCGCACCACCATTGATTGATACTGTCAGCATACGCTTGCTGTCTGGGCTAAATGCTGTTGATTTTATTGCAGCGTCATTTCCAAAAAAAGACACGGGCAAATGCCAATTTCTTCGTTGTAAATAACTAATCAATGCAGTACGACTGGATAACCATGATGGATCTAATTTTATGGCTTGTGCTTGATGGATTAATGCGGGAGGTAAATAGCCATCCTCATAATATCGTTGCGCCTCACGAAATTCGGCTATAGCCGCGGAACGTCGTGCTTTATCTCGTTGCACAGTTGCCGTTTCCTTGGCTTGTTGCGCTGTGCCTTTCGCCTGCTCGGCTTCAAACCAATTGAAAATAGCTAGTCCTAAGGACACAGAGAGAATAACGATGACTGAACCCAATCCGCCAATCCATAAATTGCGAATGCGTGCTTGGCGCTTCCTTTCTCGCTGTTCGAGTTCACTGCGGCCAATATCATAAAGGTTAGCTAAAAGAGAAAACCACACACTCTGAAATTTGCCCTTGCTCACTTTATCGCTACTACCTAGCCGAAAATCACGATAATCGATTGCGAGCGGCATTTGCACGCAATTGACTAAAGCATCCGGAAAAGCTTTATTGGCATCTCGTTGTTCGGTCGCTTCATTGTTCGGTAATCCATCGAGCAGAATCGGAATGATGTGCTCACTGCCATTGGTTTTGGCAAAAAGGCAAATCTCATCGTTAACATACTGACTAGCTCGCGCTGCCGGGGTGCAGATCACGATCAATTTTCTGGAATCTTGCAAGTGCTTACTGACAGCTTTGTGATAATCCGTACCGGTGAAATCCTCTTCATCACGGAAAATATCCAGATGTCTCTGCGAAATGGTGCCAATCTTTGGCGGTGAAAAGGCCTCTAACGCTTTTTCGAGCAAGGATGCGAAGGCTCTATCCTTACGTGAGTAGCTGATAAAGGCATCGTGCAGTTTCTCGGCCATTTCAATTGATATTGTTAAAGTTAGATTTTAAATCAGCCTACAACATTCTTAACCAAACAAACCAATAATTTTCTCCAGTTCAGTGGTATCTTCGTTGCGTTGTTTTCTAAAATTGAGAATTTTGCTGAGGTTTTCCTTGGTTGTTTCAAGCATCCAAGATTCATTGGCGAGTGGTTTTGACTTGTAGAAAAAGCTTTCTGCGATAGCGATTCGATTTTCGATTACGGCTAATTCAAGCAGTGTTGCGTAATCCCAATAATCAGGTTTTTTAGGTTTTTTTCTTTCTATCTTGCTATTAACTGCATATTCAACGGCAGGCACTAAGCGTAATGCTTTTTCTTTTTCCCCGAGCAATTCCAGGCAAGTAGCATAATTGACGCCTGGATAGGCATCGCGTGGATCAAATTCAAAGCCTTTTCTATAATATTCCAAAGCATCTTCTAAATAGAGTTTAGCTTCATTCATATCGCCTTGTTTGTAGGCCCAGTCAAATTTATCTTTATAAATCCTTCCCCAAATACCATAGGTTTCACTACTGGCTTTGCCTTGTTCTTCCAATTTTTGTAGCACCTTTTCAGCTTTATCGATCGTCACAGTATCGATCGGTTTCGCTTTATTACCATTGCGGTTAAGCACAAAGGAGTATTGCTCCTGCACCATAATGGTTTCAAAAACATAGCGTGGCAGTTGTTCAATGAACGATTGCATCTCAGGGAAAGCTTCGATATTGCGGTAGGAAATCATGATGTCGATTAACACCGCTGTTTCTAGATCTACCAGCGGTTTGTTTTTTTCAACGAGCTGATGGATGGCTTCTATGCTCATTGCTTTGGCTTTACCTTTGTCTGGATCGCAAGTTATTAAGGCACGGGCACGGGCCAACTCTTCCTTGATCGCATTGTCGTACTGCACTTTCTCCCTGAAAATATCGGTCTTTTCGTGCGCCACAGAATTCTGGAACGCTATGCCATTGATCAGATCGTACAATGGGCTATCGGTTGACCGGTTTTTCTTGGCTTCCTGGAGCGTATCCGCAAGTTTTTTAATATCATTTTGCTTATCAGATAAATTAAAATCATTGTCGACTTGATAAGTAAAGGTTCGGTTAGGTGCAACGTCAAAGAAAAACTGTGAATGCGACGAAGCAATAATGGGAACCGTCGTAAATGGTTTAACCGCATAGCGCATACCTAATTCATAATAAGCATTGGGATTGAAGTTCGTAAGATCTGCGATGCAGAATTCACATAAGATAATCTTTTCGTACATCGTCTTATGAATGATTCCGCCACTTTTCTCTTCGCTCTCCTTCACTGGCTCTAACTCGGCTAGAACAATAGCCGGTTTAATCAATTCCTCATAAATTCGATCAAAATTGATTTTCTGTACAGACCCACTGATTCCCGCAGCCTGTTTTAACTTGATATCATTCAGGTTATCTTTTTCACCGAACGAGGTGATAACAAAACAGTATGGTTTCATGGTGTGTAAGAAACCTCAGGGTTGTTTACAGAGAGATTGATTAAAATAAGCGGTAAGTATTTCATAAGGCCTAGCATTATTCAAACCTTTATGGGGTTTCACAGTATTGTAGAAATTAATGAAACGCACTAGTTGAATACGCCGATCGGCGATGTCTTTAAAGGAAATTTGACGGAGCCATAGGTCCATTAGGTCATTGCACTGGTAGGAAAGGTTGCGCAGAGATCTTAATAAGTAAATCGAGGTGATTTTTACAGTAATTTTCTGTGTTGCATTGAATGTTGGAATAGGAATAGAACTAAAATAGAACCTGGTTTCGCAAAAATTTCGTGTTATCTTCCGAATGCTTGTATCATTAAGCATAACCGACTACACTTGCTTTCAGTTTTGTTCAGATATTTAGCAGGAATTATGTTCTAGTGGCAAAAAACTCTACATAAAAACTTCCAGCATGTTAGCAAAAACATACTCTAAACGTCCCAAGCATCTGAATCTTTTCAAAATCAAACAGCCTTTGCCTGCTGTGGTTTCGATCATCCATCGGATAACGGGCGTGCTGCTTTTTTTCCCCGGAATACCTTTGTTACTTTGTATTTTTCAGAATTTCCTTGGGTCTGCGGAAAGTTTTGAAAATTTACAAGAAAGCTTCCAAAATCCACTGATTAATCTGATTCTCTTACTCCCCGTTTGGTTCTTTTTTCACCATTTATGTGCGGGTATTCGATATTTAGCATTGGATTTGCATATCGGTATTGAATTGTCACAAGCGCGCGCGGGTGCTTATTTGGTTTTTGCAATGGGCGTGTTGCTTACAATTTTAACAGGGTGGCTGTTATGGTAAGACAGACGAGACTTGCGGTAACTGGAGCGCATTACGGTTTAAAAGACTGGTTGATACAACGCATCACGGCTGTTTTGATGGTGCTTTATGTCATTTTTATCGTGATACTGTTATTAACGGCCGCAGGACCCTATTCAGATTACACCGCGTGGAAAAATCTGTTCAATCATCAATGGATGCGATTTGCGACGTTGATATTTTTTATCTGTTTATTTTGGCATGCTTGGATAGGTATTCGAAATATCTTGATGGATTACGTTCACGCTACTGCGGTTCGTCTAACGTTACAAATTTTGGTAATTGTTTCATTGTTGTTTTATACCGTCTGGACAGCAGATATTCTATGGAATACAGGACATTAGCGTGGCGATGATACAAAGAAAATTCGATGTGGTAATTGTTGGGGCAGGGGGAGGAGGTTTGCGTGCAGCGTTACAACTTTCAGAAGCTGGATTAAAAGTAGCCGTATTGTCGAAAGTATTTCCGACTCGTTCACACACCGTTTCCGCACAAGGAGGCATTGCAGCCGCTTTAGGAAATGTGACTGAAGATAATTGGCACTGGCATATGTACGATACCGTTAAAGGTTCTGATTATCTTGGAGATCAAGACGCTATCGAATTTATGTGTCGCCAGGCCAACGAAGTGGTGTATGAATTAGAACATTTTGGCATGCCGTTTGATCGTTTGGATAATGGCAAAATTTATCAACGGCCGTTTGGCGGGCAATCACAAAATTTTGGCGGCGCACAGGCAACCCGTTCGTGTGCCGCAGCCGACCGTACTGGGCATGCATTGTTGCATACGTTATACCAACGCAATATCAGCGCCAACACGCAGTTTTTTATCGAGTGGATGGCACTCGATTTGGTGCGCGATGAACAAGGTGATGTTTTGGGCGTTACCGCACTGGAAATGGAAACAGGAGAGGTATTGTTGCTGCAGGCTAGGGCAACCTTGTTCGCCACAGGCGGCGGCGGGCGGATTTTTCAAGCCAGTACCAATGCCTTGATTAACACCGGCGATGGTTTGGGAATGGCAGCACGTGCTGGAATTCCATTGCAAGATATGGAGTTTTGGCAGTTTCACCCGACCGGCGTATATGGCGTAGGTGTGCTGATTAGTGAAGCGGTAAGAGGCGAAGGCGGTTACTTATTGAACAAAAATGGTGAACGTTTCATGGAGCGTTATGCACCTAATGCCAAAGATTTGGCGAGCCGAGACGTTGTTTCCCGCGCACTTACTATGGAAATCAAAGAGGGGCGCGGTTGTGGCGAAGAAGGCGATCATTTATTGTTGAAATTAGATCATTTGGGAGCGGAGGTTATCAAATCTCGCTTACCAGGTATTCGGGAATTGGCGATGAAATTTGCTCATGTCGATCCCATTTCAGCACCGATTCCGGTTGTTCCTACAGCGCATTATATGATGGGCGGTATTCCTACCAATTATTTGGGGCAGGTCGTTGCGCCTTATGGCACAGGACCGGAGGAAGTTGTTTCTGGATTTTATGCAGTGGGTGAATGCGCGTGTGTTTCGGTGCATGGCGCTAATCGATTGGGTACCAATTCACTGTTAGATCTGATCGTATTTGGACGTGCCGCAGCCAATCAAATTATCGAAGATTTGAAAACGCATCGGCATCACAAATCATTACCGGCTGATGCAACCGATAAAACACAGGCACGTCTTGCGCGTTTAGAAAATCAGCAAGACGGAGAAAGCGTCGCTGATGTTTTGGTAGATTTGACCAAAACCATGCAAACCTATTGTGGTGTATTTCGGTTTGAAGATACTTTGAAACAAGGGGTTGAGAAGATATTGGCAGTTGGTAAAAGAGTGGCACAGACAACAATAAAAGATAAGAGCAAAGTTTTCAATACCGCTCGTGTCGAAGCGTTGGAATTAGATAATTTAAAAGAAGTCGCCACAGCGACCATGTTTTCAGCAGAAGCTCGGCGTGAGAGCCGTGGAGCGCATGCGCGCGAGGACTACCCACAGCGCGATGACGTGAAATGGTTAAAACATACGCTGTATTTTAGTGAAGATAATCGGTTGGATTATAAACCGGTGCGTTTGAAACCGCTTACAGTGGATTCTTTTCCACCTAAAGCTAGAACTTATTAGCCTGGAATAACAAAAAACAATGAAAAAATATATGTATCGTCGCTTGGTATTCGTTTTTCTTTTGAGTCTTTTTTTAACTACACCGACATTAGCAGAAACGCGCTATGTATCTGATCAGTTGGAGACAACGTTCCGTCGTGGTCCAACGTTGAGTCATGCAATTCTAAAAATGCTAAAAAGTGGTGTAGCAGTGGATGTTTTAGAAGTCGATAAAGAAAGTGGCCATAGCCGAGTAAAAATCAGTGGTGGTCAAGAAGGGTGGATTTTGACTCGATATCTCACTGCTGAACCGCCTGCCCGCACACAACTTGAAAGTTTGCTTAAGAGTATGAATCAAATTGAGAATATTAATGTTCCGGTGGCAGAACAGCTAAAAACTATTAAAACGGAACATGAAAACGCCAAACGGTTGATTACACAGTTAGAAAGTGAAAATAAAAAATTAACTGAAAAATTATCTTCGTTAAAAGCTACAGCCGCAAATGTTTTAGAAATTGAAGCTGAAAACAAACAGTTCCGTGAGAAATTGACAGACACGCAAGAACAATTGAATACGCTAATCAATGAAAGTAGTGAAATGGAAGCACGTAAAAACAGAGATTGGTTTATTACGGGTGCCTCAGTATTGTTCGGAGGGTTATTATTGGGTTTGATTTTACCCAAATTTGCTCGAAGAAAAACATCGCGATATAGTGATTTTTAACAAAATTTTTAAGAAATGGCGAGATTGAGTCATTTTCAAAAATGCGTTTTAATTTTTTTCTTCGCATTATCACCCTAATAATAGGATTGCTTAATTTATCAATCGCGACAGCGGATTCTTCTTTAGTTGACTTGAAGAATTTTCCGATGTACCAAAGTGGAATTTTACAAATTCCGCGAGTGGATAGCCTAAATCAAGTTGGTATTTACCAAGATGCGATATTGCAATTTGATGCGAATAAAAATGCATGGAATTTATTAAATTACCGTATTGCTCCGCAGAAAATTGAGTTGAATGTCACCGATATCACCATCACAGATTCTTTTCCCACACAAGTCTTTTTACGCGTTACCGACAAAACCTCAATATGCAGTCGCAGAATCGGACAAATTAATCAACGTTTGATCGAGAACCGCTTTGTGCTATCGATTGATATTGAAAATACTTATACTGGTGATCCTCTGGTGCTGTGCGTTGCTTATGAAGAAATCATCCCGTTAGCGGTTTACGGTTTAAGTGCGGGTAGCTATGAATATGTTGTGAATGGCGGCATTATCGGGAATTTTATTTTAAATACTGACAATTGGCTAAAATTATTTTAGCAACTGATAGTGCTGTCAAAAAATAGATAAGATGTAAGAAATTTGAGGTGTGCTGTCAAAAATGGAGTCTATCGATTTAATCGGCAAGAAGATTTGCATAATATTGCTACGTAAATTGTGCTGGAGGAGTTGTTCAATTTTTACAGACAGTTTTTTCATGTAGTTAGAAGGTCTCGACTCGTGAAAGCGGATTAAATGGAGTATTAGTTAAATACAAGCCCGATAACGGTTTCTACTGTCATTTTTACTTGTCTGAATCAGATAAAGATTCAATCGTAAAAATCTTTGAATAAAGTCTGCTGAAAATTAAGCATAATTATTCAACCTAGCCAGGTGGATAAGCGTTAATTATCTGGTGGATCGGTGGTGATTGATGAAATTGTTGGAGATGAGAGTCTTGCAATAATTGGAAATATTTCTGAAGAAAATGAAAGCAATACTCAGAGGACAATTAATTATTTCCCGATTCTTTCTGCAACGATATGATTCTCCAATGATTCATAATACTTCCCGATTGTCAGCTAAGAGAATTTTTCCAACGGAAAACCCAGCTTGTTTACGGCTTAACAATTCACCGATACTGGATGAATCTATGTTCAATATTTCCAGAGATATTTGTCGACCTTTCGAGCTGCATTACATTGTAAGATACTGATCATTAATCGAGCAGGGCCGGTAAGTTCGGTTAGTTTTCTTCCAAAAATACGTTGCTTAACTCAAGCAAATCGTGGTTTAACTCCAATTCTTTCATTAACATATTATTTACGGCAAGTTCAATTTTCATGAGTATTTGATCCAGCCATTTCAGTGACAGCTTTTTGCTTGGCGTTGATCAGATTTCCTTACACAATCCTGATTAAACAAAAAGGAACTTAGGATTATATCTGTAAGCGCTTGTTTTTATTGGTGGCCAAGGGCGGAATCGAACCACCGACACAAGGATTTTCAGTCCTCTGCTCTACCGACTGAGCTACTTGGCCATTTTTGAATGACACTAAAATCTGGGAATGAAAATTTTGTATTTTCATTTTGACATCGTACGCAATATTGCTAACGATGGCGCGCCCGGCAGGATTCGAACCCACGACCCCTTGGTTCGTAGCCAAGTACTCTATCCAACTGAGCTACGGGCGCTATGCACAATCAATTTCCTTGCAGTTTGTTAACTGGCGGAAGGATTATATCAGATTGCAGTCATAACGGGATTCGAAGTTATGCTTTTTACGCTATCTCAAAACACTTCAATCCGTATAAACGTTGAATAATCACATTTGTACATTTTGATGGGACGCGATCTTCGGTTATTTGATGCTTGTTGTCAATAACAACGCTACGATTGAGTTGTTTTTTTGCTATTTATAAGTCTTCTTCTGGTTCCGGATCTTGTTTTTTGGGCAACTGCTCATTGGTTTTTTGTTGATCAATAGCAGTTTTTCCGGGTATTTTGGGTGTTGTACATTGAACATCAGCATTCTGCCCGCGATGACGCAGCGCGTGGTCCATTAACACTATCGCCAGCATCGCTTCGACGATCGGTGTGGCACGAATACCAACGCATGGATCATGTCGACCATGGGTTTCAACAATGACAGGATTGCCATTTTTATCGATAGATTTTCTTTCCAGTCGGATGCTGGATGTCGGTTTTATGGCGATATTGGCCGTGATATCTTGACCAGTAGAAATACCGCCCAATATGCCGCCTGCATTGTTGCTTAAAAAACCATTTGGTGTGATTTCATCGGAATGCTCAGTTCCTTTTTGCGTGATACTGGCAAATCCAGCGCCGATTTCAACCCCTTTGACGGCATTAATACTCATCATGGCATAGGCAATTTCTGCATCCAAACGATCATAAACAGGCTCACCCCATCCTACCGGTACTCCTTCAGCGACAACACTGATTTTTGCGCCAACGGATTCACCCGATTTACGTAGCTTATCCATGAAAGTTTCTAACTGTTCAACATAGTCATTGTCGGCCACAAAAAAAGGATTGTTATTCACATCCTCCCATCGCTTAAACGGAATTTCGATAGGACCGAGTTGTGATAAATAACCGCGAATGGTGATGGCAAATTTTTCCTGTAACCATTTTTTTGCAATGGCGCCAGCTGCTACCCTGACTGCCGTTTCGCGTGCCGATGCTCGACCGCCGCCACGATAATCTCGGATGCCGTATTTTTGCCAATAAGTGTAGTCGGCGTGGCCTGGACGAAATACATCCATGATTTTGCTGTAATCTTGGCTGCGTTGATCTTCGTTACGAATCAATAATCCGATCGAAGTGCCCGTGGTATAGCCTTCAAATACACCGGATAAAATTTCCACTCGATCAGATTCATGACGTTGTGTCACGTGCCGCGATGTGCCAGGCTTGCGGCGATCCAACTCATGCTGGATATCGGCGGTTGATAGAGGCAGCCCAGGCGGACATCCATCTACGATACAACCAATTGCCGGACCATGCGATTCACCAAATGATGTAATACAAAAAAGCTTTCCTAATGTATTGCCAGACATTCCAAGTTCTCTTAAACAGATGGTAGGAAACTATCGTCATTCATTTTTTTAAACAAAGACAGTCATTTTTTATGAAATTGTTTCAGATCAATGTGAAATTTTTTCGTCGTGTTATCTCTATACCAGTAAAATGCGCTTTATGACCTTAGTCTTGCTATGCCATCATTGATCACATAAAAGATTTTTTATCACTTATAACAATTAAAACGTATTTTCTTATTTTTCAACCTATCCCTGTAATCAATAACATCAATTAACATCAGGAGCTCGTATGAATACACCACAAGTCAAAGAATTTCTCATAAAACTGCAAGATGATATCGTAAATGGACTCGAAACAGTAGATGGCAAATCTTTTAAACGCGATCAATGGGATCGACCAGAAGGAGGCGGTGGAACCAGTCGCGTCATCGAAGAAGGCAATGTACTGGAACGCGGTGGCGTTAATTTTTCTCATGTCTACGGCGCTGGTTTACCCGCTTCCGCGACTGCGGCGCGGCCAGAATTAGCGGGACGTTCGTTTCAAGCAATGGGCGTATCGCTGGTATTGCATCCTCGAAATCCGTATGCGCCGACGGTGCATATGAATGTACGTTTTTTTGAAGCGACCAAGGCAGGCGCAGAACCTGTTTGGTGGTTTGGTGGCGGAATGGATTTAACCCCCTATTATGGTTTTGAAGAGGATGCTGTTCATTTTCACCAAACCTGCAAAGATGCCTTACAACCTTTTGGCGACGATTGTTATCCTCGGTTAAAAAAATGGTGCGACGATTATTTTTATTTGAAACATCGAAAAGAACCACGTGGTATTGGCGGCGTTTTCTTTGATGATTTAAATCAACCGAATTTTGATACGTGTTTTAGCTTAACTCGTAGCGTCGGCGAACATTTTTTACCCGCATACCGTCCGATACTCGAAAAACGCAAAGATACGCCTTACGGTGAGCGTGAACGCGATTTTCAAGCCTACCGACGCGGTCGTTACGTTGAGTTTAATCTGGTATGGGATCGTGGCACTTTATTTGGGTTGCAAACAGGCGGTCGCACGGAATCGATTTTAATGTCTTTGCCGCCGATCGTTAAATGGCGCTACGACTGGAAACCAGCACCGCATGATGCGGAAAATAAGCTGTATACCGATTTTCTCATTGGCAAGAATTGGGTGTGACCGATAAATTGTCCATTGGAACAGATTCTTGAATAAGCTATCTTTAAACCTGCAAATTCTCGTTGGAACCATAGCGGGCGTCGGATTAGGCTGGTGGATGTCAAAGCTTGGGCAAGAATCTGCAACAGCACAACACGCTTTATATATTGCCAAATTGATTGGCACATTGTTCATTGATCTGTTGCGCATGGTATTGGTACCGTTAGTTTTTACTTCGATCGTAGTGGGTGTGGCGAATTTGCGCTTACACAAGCAAATGAACCGTGTATGGCAATTCACTTTGCTTTATTTCATTGCTACCATGATGATTGCGGTTCTGCTAGGGCTGACGGTTGCGAACTTGGTACAGCCAGGTAGTGAGCTACAAGTTGCGATGTTTCAAAATGAGATGCAGAATTTCCAAGCAACTCAAATGTCACTTCCGGATTTCTTTGCCCAGTTTCTTCATTCATTATTTCAAAATCCCATTGCGGCACTGGCGCAAGGCAATATACTCGCCGTAGTCATTTTTGCCTTGCTATTAGGTATAGCGTTGGTCATTGGTGGTGATCGTTATCGCAACGTGCTAAATTTGTTGCAGGAATTTCTCGAACTAATTCTGATGCTGATTGGTTGGATTATGTATTTGGCGCCGATAGGCATTATGGCGTTATTGATGCAATTGATTGCCACCCAAGATTTGAGTCTGCTGTCAATGCTGATGCAGTTTGTTGCCGTGGTATTAGGCACGACACTTTTTCACGGGGTAGTTGTACTACCATTGATTCTATATCTTTTTACCGGCATGACGCCCGTCACTTTCTGGATAGGAGCGCGTGAAGCGCTAATTACGGCTTTTTCGACCAGCTCGAGCGCTGCGACTTTACCTATTACACTGCGTTGTGCCGAACAGCAACTGCATGTCAAACGCGACGTGGCTGGTTTTGTCATACCACTTGGTGCCACCATGAATATGGATGGCACTGCGCTTTATGAAGCAGTCGCCGCGTTGTTTATAGCCAACTTGGTTGGGATCGAATTGGATTTAGCACAACAAATGATCGTATTTGTAACCGCGATGCTGGCAGCAATTGGAGCGCCAGGCATTCCCAGCGCGGGAATGGTAACGATGGTGGTGGTATTGCAATCAGTTGGATTGCCAATCGAAGCAATTGCAATTTTATTGCCTATTGATCGCATTTTAGACACCGTTCGTACTATGATCAATGTCGAAGGTGATTTAGTTGGAAGTGTTGTCGTGCATCACATCATCGATACAAAAGAAAATTTTGCAAATGACGCATGATTTTCCAATAAAATCTGAGTAAAACGAGGCAAATGCAACAAATGCAACAAACGCAACCCATCTGTTTCAATTACCTATTGTACACCCTGACAGCTGCTGGCTGCGCCTTCTTCTTCAACAAAAAATCGAATTCTTTGCTGGTAGCATCATCCATAGTGACAATCAGATCCCATTTCTGCCCCAATACCCATTCGTGCGTGCTGCCATCTTGATGAATCATCATCCCTATCAAAGCTCCGCTCTCGTTTCTTGTGGTGCTTACCACGCTTCCTCGCACGTTCTATCAATCCCGGACAGTTTATTTATTCTCTACACTTTTTTGCGACACAATTGCAACTTAGCTGATTCTATGAAATCATAGTCCTTATAAGAAATAAGGAAATCAATTCCACTGTTAAAATGAGCAACATGAAAAAATATTCCCCTGTGCCGGTAATTTTTATGCTCGTCGTGTGCATATTAGCGAACGGACTTAGTTTGTCTTTCAGAGGGGAAGTGTTTGCCCATGAATTGGATCACGCACGTCAAGTGATTCCTGCCGATCCAATCAAACATTTGGCTATGCATCGTGACAGTCTTGCGAAAGAGGGCATCGATCTGGATGCCGCTACTCATTTATGTTTACATTCCGCAGGTCAATATCAGCCTTTTTTCTTTCATTCGTTACCACAAGTTTTTAAACAAGTTGTTGCCAAAACGGAGATTTTCTTTGTGTCTTCCGTTCTTCCTGAAATAATTCCCGATCCATTTCTTCGCCCACCATCCTCTGTTTGATATTGGTTAGATTGTTGAGTGGCAATATCGATGAGCTTTAGCTCGTGAATATTGCTGTCAAGTCAGTGTAGCTTTTCTCAAATATGATGGATACAGCATTTAGTAATGCGCGGAGGATTCCATGAAATGGCGCGATCTCGATTCATTTTCAGCGCTTTGTAAGCGGTTTTTATTGCAACAAAAAATTGTTATAACAGCAGCGCTTTTATTGACCAATTTTTTTGTTGCAGCAATTGGCAGTGCCGATACGTTGACGCTTTTGCCACGCAATTCGGTTGATGCGGGTGAAGCTATCAAATTTTCAAACGCTAATGTTAATAATGCTCCTGCGGGAGATTTAACTTTGCGCGATGCGATTAATTTGGCGTTGTTGCAAAATCCTGAATTGGCGGCTTTTGGCAAAGAAATGCGTGCACTGGAAGGCGCGACGCTGCAAGCGGGCTTACTCAAAAATCCGGAATTGGTTGCCAATGTGGAGAATGCCGGAAACATACAAAAGCTTACAGGCGATATTAATTCTGCTGAAGGTGTTGCACAGGAGGTCGTGCAGCAATTAACCACAATTCGAATTTATCAGTTAATCGAGTTGGGAGGTAAGCGCGCTGCTCGAACGAATGCGGCTTTATTAGGTGAAGAACTTGCTGGACGTGATTACGAAGCAAAACGAATCGAAATCATTGCCCGAGTAGCCGGTGTTTTTATCGAGGTTCTGGCAGCCCAAGAACGGTTACGCTTGGCCGAAGAAACGCAGCGAGTGGCCAAAAGCGTCGTAACCACCGTATCGGAACGCGTTCAAGGAGGTAAGGTGGCTCCGATTGAAGAAACACGTGTAAAAATAGGTTTATCGACCACTCGGATCGAGCAAGAGCAAGCGCAGAGAGACCTAATCGGTGCGCGTAAGCGCTTGGCATTGCTTTGGAATAGCGTAACGCCTCAATTTAACAAAGCGGTGGGAAATCTTGAGTCTGTCGTGACGCCACCTGAATTGCATGCGCTTGAAGAACGTGTTTTAGCGAATCCATTAGCAATTCGTGCACTGAAAAACGTTGAACATCGGAAAGCGTTGTTAAAAGTCGAGCAAACGCGTGCAATACCTAATTTAACAGTCAGTGCGGGAGCGGTACACCATGCCCAATTAGGCGGCACTACCGCAACAGCAAGTGTGGCGATTCCGCTTCCTTTGTTTGATCGCAACCAAGGTAGCATCAAAGAGGCCTATCAACGTATCGATAAAGCGGTCGATGAACAGGCCGCGACCGAGTTGCGCTTAAAAACAGAATTAGCACAAGCCTACGAAATGCTGCTGGCCTCCTGGAATGAAATCAGTATTCTGCGTGACGAAATTATACCGGGAGCAAAAAATGCGTTTAGCGTGATGCGTCGCGGGTATGAGCTGGGTAAGTTTGGTTTGCTGGAATTACTCGATTCGCAACGCGTATTGTTTCAGAATCAAGTGCTATATGTGCGCGCACTGGCTAATTATCAACGGTTAGCCAATGATATTGAGCGTTTAATTGCAGCGCCCATCGATAGCATTAAGTCGAGTCCGAATGCTGTCTATCACCCTAAACAATAAAAAACTCATGAGGATGCAATGATCAATCAAGCTAAACTCAAACCCATTATCATCGTGATTGGTGTAGGAATTATTCTAGCAGGCCTGATTCTGCTTTTAGATAAACCAACGGGAAGTTCTGAGGAAACTGAAAATGGTGCTGCTGTTGAAGATTCGAATACAGATCAGAAAGACACTGGCCCTCGAGGAGGAAAATTTTTCCAAGAAGGTGACTTCGCTCTGGAAGTGACTATTTTTGAGAAAGGTGTAGCGCCGGAATTTAGAATTTATTTGTACGAAAAAGGAAAGCCTATACCGCCGATATCTGCGTCTGTTGCGGTGACTTTGTCACGTTTGGGAGCGCCCGCTCAATTAATCAAATTTAAACCCGAAGCAGACTATCTATTGGGCGATCAAGTAGTGAAAGAACCTCATTCTTTTGAGGTGGCGATAGCCGCTGAGCACAATAAGAAAGTGATGCGTTGGAGCTACAGTCAGGTCGAAGGCCGAATAGAAATGCAGGATGAAATGCTTAAAAGCGTCGGTGTCGACTTGCTTTCTGCCGGACCGGCTGTCATCAGATCTAAGCTTAAATTGCCAGGAGAGATTGTTTTTAACGAACACAATATCGTTCGCGTTGTTCCTCGTGTCGCAGGGTTGGTTACGGAAGTCCGTGGACATCATGGTCAGCATGTGAAGCAAGGCGATGTATTGGCTATTATCGAAAGCCCGACGTTATCGGATTTGCGTAGCCAATATTTTGTGGCTAATAAACGACTCAAGCTGGCAAGAACGACTTACGAGCGTGAAAAAAAATTGTGGGAGGAAAAAATTTCTGCCAAACAGGATTTTTTGACTGCTGAAGAGTTGTGGCAAGAAGCGCAGATAGCGGTAGAACAAGCGACCAGTAAGTTACGTGCATTAGGCGTAAAACCCGAAGCCAGTCATTCAGCTGCCGATTTTCCGAATTTCATCATTCGCGCTCCGATCACGGGCATTATTATCGCTAAAGCGATCGCACGAGGTGAATCGCTGAAAGAAGACCGAGAAATTTACACCATAGCCGATGTGTCCACGATTTGGACTGCAGTAACGGTCTATCCAAAAGATTTGAATGCGGTTCGCGTGGGGCAGAAAGCAAAAGTCAGGGCAGCCGCTTCGAATGTTGAGAGTGAAGGCACTGTGACCTATATTTCAACGCTCATCGGCGGACAAACCCGCACGGCAACCGCGCGAGTTGAATTGGATAATGCAGATAACAAGTGGCGTCCCGGTATGTTTGTCAATGTCGAGTTGATCGCTGAGGAAATAACCGTGCCGGTTGCTGTATCGATGAATGCGATACAAACATTTCGCGATTGGTCGGTTGTTTTTGGACGCTATGATCAATTTTTTGAAGTTCGTCCTTTGGAATTGGGACGCAGCGATGGTGATAATGTCGAAGTGTTGAGTGGATTAACGGCTGGAGAAGTTTACGCCAGCGGTAATAGCTTTGCATTGAAAGCAGAATTAGGAAAAGCTGGAGCAAGCCATGATCACTAATTCAGCGCTCCATCGGAGTCATCCATCATGTTAGAAAACATATTACATCTATCGATCTACCGGCGTGGATTGGTATTGATCGCGGTGCTGATGATGGCAGCCATTGGTGTGTATAGTTACCAGCATCTGCCGATCGATGCAGTTCCCGATATCACCAACGTACAGGTACAGATTAATACCAATGCACCAGGTTATTCGCCGATCGAAGCGGAACAACGCATCACTTTTCCGATTGAAACCATTATGGCGGGCTTGCCTAAGCTTGATTATACCCGCTCCATTTCACGTTACGGGTTATCGCAAGTAACAGTAATTTTTAAAGACGGCACGGATGTCTATTTCGCTCGTCAACAGGTAAGCCAGCGTATTCAAGAAGCAAAAGGGCGTTTGCCGGTTGGTATCGAGCCGATCATGGGACCGATCTCTACCGGTCTGGGTGAAATTTTTATGTGGACGGTAGATGCCGTTGAAGGAGCGAGAAAACCTGACGGTAGCGAATATACACCGACTGATTTGCGCGAAATTCAGGATTGGGTGATTCGGCCACAGCTTCGTATGGTAAAAGGCGTCACTGAAATTAATACCGTGGGTGGTTACGTCAAACAATACCACGTGGTGCCTTATCCCGAAAAAATGATTTCGCTCGGATTGACTTTGGCTGACTTGGTGCTGGCTTTGGAACGCAATAATCTAAATGTCGGTGCTGGTTATATTGAAAATAGTGGTGAACAGCAATTGGTTCGAGTTCCCGGACAAGTGGCTAATATGACTGAGATCGGCAATATTATCGTTGGATCTCCGCAAGGAATGCCGATTCGAGTCAAAGACGTTGCCGATGTTTTACTAGGTAAGGAATTACGCACTGGAGCGGCCACTCAAAACGGCAAAGAAGTGGTCATGGGCACGGTACATATGCTGGTCGGCGAAAATAGCCGTCTCGTTTCTCAGGCGGCAGCAAAAAAATTGCAAGAAATTAGCCGAAGTTTACCCAAAGGCGTTATTGCAACACCCGTCTACGATCGAACCACTTTAGTCGAAAAAACCATTCACACGGTTGCCAAAAATCTAATTGAAGGTGCGGCGTTAGTGATCGTAGTATTGCTGCTTTTTCTGGGAAATGTGCGTGCTGCGCTGATTGCCGCGTTTGTGATTCCTTTGTCGATGTTATTTACGTTCACCGGCATGGTGACCAACCACGTCAGCGCTAATTTAATGAGTTTGGGTGCAATCGATTTCGGCATTATTGTGGATGGCGCAATCGTGATTGTTGAAAACAGTATCCGACGTTTGGCCCATGAACAAATGCGATTAGGTCGAGAGTTGACGCTAACTGAACGGCTCGAGCTGGTGTTTGATGCATCGAGGGAAGCACGGCGCGTTTTGATCTATGGTGAATTAATCATCATTATTGTGTATTTGCCTATTTTTGCCTTGACAGGCGTGGAAGGAAAAATGTTTCATCCTATGGCATTGACCGTCGTGACTGCGTTGGTCAGTGCCATGATTTTATCGCTGACTTTTATTCCTGCGGCGATTGCTTTTTTCTTATCAGGCAAAGTGGAGGAAAAAGAAAGCCGTGTGATGCTATGGGCAAAAAAAATGTATGTGCCTCTGCTGACGGCAACACTGAATAACCGCGAATTGACCGTTACCATCGCGATTGTCATAGTGGTGTTATCGGGATTATTAACGACCCGTATCGGTAGCGAGTTTGTACCGAGCTTGAATGAAGGTGATATTGCTTTACATGCGATTCGTATCCCAGGGACCAGCTTGACCACAGCGATTGAGATGCAAAATGAATTGGAAAAAGCCATCAAGCGGTTTCCCGAGGTTGATCGGGTGTTTTCAAAAATTGGCACGGCTGAAATTGCTACTGATCCGATGCCTCCGAGTGTTGCTGATACTTTTATCATTTTAAAACCGCAATCGGAGTGGCGTGATGAATTTCGTACCAAATCAGAATTGATCGCAGCCATGGAAAAAATGGTGCATCAAGTTCCTGGTAACAATTACGAATTTACACAGCCGATACAAATGCGTTTTAATGAATTATTGTCCGGGGTGCGAGCCGACGTTGCTGTCAAAGTGTTCGGTGATGACATGGATACCTTATTGCATCTAGGTCAAGAAATCGAACGATTGTTATCAACTGTGCCCGGTGCGGCCGATGTGAGGACTGAACAGGTCACCGGTTTGCCGGTGTTATCGATCCAAATGGATCGCGCTAAAATGGCGCGTTACGGTTTAAATGGCCGAGATATACAAGATGTCGTGGCAATGTCTGTCGGTGGCAGAAGCACTGGATTGATTTTTGAAGGGGATCGCCGTTTCGATTTGCAGATACGGTTACCGGAAAAATTACGTATTGATATCGAAGCGTTAAAACGATTACCCATCAGTGTGCCGCTACAAAGTGTGGCATTGCCTGCCAATATCCAACAGGGCGTACAACAAGGAGGCGGTAATCAAGCCGCTCAACCAGCAGCGATGCCTGTTTTTGTTAGTTTAGGCGAGGTGGCGCAGTTTGAAATGACCCAAGGCCCTAATCAAGTAAGCCGAGAAAACGGTAAGCGTCGCATCGTCGTGACTGCCAATGTACGCGGACGCGATTTAGGTTCGTTTGTGAACGAAGCAGAGCACTTGATCAATAAGAAAATTCGTATTCCGCCGGGTTATTGGACAACGTGGGGCGGACAGTTTGAACAAATGATTTCTGCCGCGCAACGTTTGGAGATTGTGATTCCATTAGCGCTAGCATTGATTTTTGTGCTGTTATATACCATGTTTGGCAATTTCCGCGATGGGTTGTTAATGTTTAGCGGAGTCCCGTTTGCATTGACGGGAGGAATATTGGCATTATGGCTACGTGATATTCCGCTTTCTATTTCTGCTGGCGTTGGATTTATTGCATTATCAGGAGTGGCTGTTTTGAACGGTTTGGTGATGTTGGCGTTCATCCGCGATTTAATTGAAAAAGGCATGTCGCTTGACGAAGCCATTCAAACAGGTGCGATTACACGGCTGCGTCCGGTGTTGATGACGGCTTTGGTAGCATCGATAGGGTTTTTGCCAATGGCGTTAGCTACCGGAACAGGTGCGGAAGTGCAACGACCCTTAGCGACTGTGGTAATTGGCGGCATTTTATCTTCCACCGCATTAACGCTGTTAGTGTTGCCGGTGCTGTACAGAATGACTCACAGCAAAGAAAAATTACAAATGTAAATTCTTTATCGTAATAAAACAAAACCCCTAGTTTTTGGCTAGGGGTTGGTACAACTAACATACAAATTAAATCAAATTACAGTAAAACTGCCCTCATTATTTCTTAGCAGCATCTGAAGTTGCACCCGCTGCCCCAGCGTTTTCTTTTGGTGCATCCAACTGAGGTTCAGAATCTCTTGGAGCATAAGCTGAAGGAGGTGGTTTGTCCATCGGATGACCATCCAAACTTTTCTTTCCTTCACAAGCTGCTAATGACAATGCGACTAACGCAATCATCAACATTAACAAAAATTTATTCATGTAATATTTAAACTCCTATGTTTCGATTAGATTACAGGATATAGCATAATCCAAGTTATTAGTATTTACAATTATCATTGCTTCTAGATCAACATTTAGATTCAGAGCGAATCTTAAGTTGTTTTATTTAAATTCAATAGCTTGGATTAAATCCACCTAGAATTATTTTACTAATTGTGTGAATGTTTTGATTTCAGGAGGAGAAACTAAGTCAGATTTATTAAACTTGAATAAGAATAATACGGTATACATATTATAGAAAGCATCTGCACGAAATGGAGATGAGGAAGCCAGAAATTTTCCAGAAGGCACTTCGAATATATCGAAATGGAATCTTGAATAACCTAATTGGCTTTCTGATTTATAGAAGGCTAATTCAGGCGTGGCAATCGGTATCAAAGAAGCATTAATCGGTGGGATACCAAAGAAAGTTGTGGCATATTCTGTGCCGAGTGAATTAACGACGATATTGATACGATGACTTGCATTTTCGTCTTGAGGAATATAACCGTGCATGCCCATCCATCCAGCAACAACTGATTTTACTAGATCTTTATCAGGACTTACGCCGCTCACTTCTAATTTCACTTTTGAGCCACGTGGAATTGGGAAAGGCATATCACGGTCTTTAGGCAAGCTACGTAAAACAGATTCAGTAAGTAGTAGCTGTTCTGTCGCAGTTCTGAGAGTAGGAGTGATTTTTTGCGTTGTTGAACAAGCTGAAACGAAGATGGTGAGAACGGAAATCAGAATGGTAGTTCTCATTATTTTTTTAATCATATATTCCTCCGAGGGATTTATTGGTTATGGTTTTTTGTTAATGGTTGAAAATTATCTAAACAGGAAAACTCGACATAGTTTACGACATATATTCAAGGCGAATGATGAAGATATGACCGGCTACGTAGCAATAACGCAAAACATAAAAAAAAGATGACATTAAAAACTAGACTTATGTGCTTATCAGAGACAATGGTGATATTCATTTTGAATATGCTACTTTTATTCTAATCGACTATGTTTTTAAAGTAAGGTTGAAGTGGTATTTTCAGGAATATTGCTATTTTTCTCAAAATACAATGAATTCAGTTTTAAAGAAGAATCTACTCGTTCACTAAAAATAGTGGATACAAATTCCATCTGATATAGTATATATACTTTGCTGATTTGGTGTTTTTAGATGCTAAGCTATTACTATTATTAGGACCTCCAAATTTTATGAATGATGTACATTTTTCTGAGCAAAAATGTAGAATTCTGAATTCAGAAAATAGTAATTCAAATTGAAATTGGAAGTGAATTGAAATAGCCATAAAACTTTCTATATTAAATTAATTAATTTCGTCATAAAGGAAACTCAATGCAAATTCATGTATATGATACTTACGTTAAAGCCAAGGATGGTCATACCATGCACTTTGATGTTTTTACGTCGGTAAAAGATGATAAAAAAGCCGTAGAATATGCAAAACAATGGCTTGCGACGATTGGTGAGGGTGATGCTGTCGTTACCAGTAAAGAATGCAGTTTTTGTCACAGCCAAAGCGCTCCACCCAATGTGGTTGATGAAATCAACCAAAATGGATTTTATATTTACAAAATGGAAGGATGTAAATAAGTAGCTTGGGTGGCTAGATTTATTTCTATACTAACTTGTAGATGTTGATGGTTTTTGAGTATATAACTGAATTTTTCGATAATTTTCAAGGTTTCTTCGAATGATGAAATTAAAGCGTACAAAGTTTCTACTCTGTAGTAGTTTTTTACTTTTTATGTGGAATAATAGTGCACATGCTACGGAACCTAAAGTACTAGGTGAGCATGGTGATTGGACGGCTTATACCTATATGGAGAATAACAACAAAGTCTGTTATATGGTTAGCCAGCCCAAGAAAACTTCTGGAAATTATTCAAAAAGAGGCGATGTGTTCGCATTGATTACGCATCGTCCTGCAGAGAAAAGTAAAAATGTATTTAGTTATGTATCAGGGTATACCTACAAAGCAGGTTCTGAAGCTTCGGTTGCCGTGAATAATCAAAATTTTAATCTTTTTACACAAGATGATTCGGCTTGGGCGCGTGATCAAACTACAGATGATAAGATCGTGGATGCCATTAAGCGGGGTAGCTCATTAGTGGTGAAAGGTGTTTCCGCTCGTGGCACCAATACAGTTGATACGTTTGGATTAAGCGGATCATCAGCGGCTTATAAAGCGATTTCGTCAGAATGCGGAATAAAGTAGGCCGTTAGAAATATAGCGTTGTTTTGTCATAAAAAATGGATGATAAAATAAAAATTTACCAAAAACCGACTTGCAGTAAATGTAGATCTGCGTTGTCTATTTTGACAGAAAATGGTGAAGAGTTTGAGTCTATTAATTATTACGAAACCCCTTTGACCGTTGATGAACTGAAAGAAATCATACGGAAATTAGGTGGATCTGCTCGTGATATTTTGCGTCAGGATGAGCCGCTTGCAAGTCGACTGATTAATGCATCCGATGATGAATTGATTAACGCCATGATTGAAAATCCAGATTTGATGCAGCGCCCGGTCGTAGTTCGTGGAAATCGGGCGAAAGTGTGTCGGCCACCCGAGGTTGTTATTAGTTTACTGAACGGAAATTAGGGCTTTCTTTTTTCAGGTTACGGTTAATACCAAATAGTAGTGAGAATTTATGCTGTGATAGAAATAATTTCGACAGATTAAAATAATCGTTTCATTTTTCGATTAAACTATTTATAAAGTATTTGTTTGCCCGAAGTATTCATGTGGTTGGTGTAGCTGATACATTGCGTCATTTATGATTAGGTATTCATCGGTTACAGAACCTGTTTTTAATATTGCATGTTTTACTTCGTTTATTGAAAAATGAATGCAATCAATATTCCTTCTTTTTAAATAATCAATGCCAAATACCTTCAGAAATCGACAAAATCAATTTAGGAATATTTTGATCTATCCGATAATTCGTTTATCTTCGGAATTCCTGAATGTGTCGGAGCATGGTTTCATATCAGCTATGAAATTGACACATAGAAGTTTTTAAACTAAAAAGTGCCTTCTACTACGTGCTCCCGTTAAAATGGGGAGTATCATTTAAAAGAATCAAAAATCGCTCTTTTAATACTTTTATTGATAAATATGGAACTAAGCATTTAATACATAATGAGATTTATCTAAATGAGAAAACTATTTTTTTATGAGCATTTTACATTCATTGCAAATTTCAGCGCATTCAATGAAAAACTTTCACTACGATTATTGGCATACCTTTAATATTATAGTTATTTCACTATTAGGTCACTTATTATGCGTTCAGTAATAATAGGATTATCTGTTGTTTTTTTTATGCTATCGACGATAGCCCTTTATAAAGGATTAAATTCTTCTTTAGAGAGATCCTTGGTGGATGGAATTTCGATTAATGAGCTTCCATCAAAGAAGGAGCCTTCTCATCAAGAGAATGAATTAACAAATAGTAAAACAATAGAAGATCCTAAGGCGATTGATACTATAGTCAATGTACCTGATCATGATGTATCTCAAAAAAATATTGTCGCTTCAACGCCTCCAGTTCCAGTTCCGATTCCAGTACCGACTCCAGCTCAAAATTTAGAGAAAAAAGATTTTGATCAGGAAAATACAGTAAATCCTGAAGAGAACAAACTTAAAAATGTTGATCCGCAGTATAGAATTCTTGCTGTTTTCGGTGGAAAAACATTTCGTCCAGGAAAAGATCATATCAGTGACATTGCGACTTTAAAATTTGAGAAATTAATCAGCGAATTATCGTTATTTGCAAATGCTCCAATTAGTGTTGAAGGTCATACCGATAGCGTACCTACAGGAAAGAGCAGTATCAATAATATTGATCTATCTATTCGCAGAGCACGAGTCATCGCGAATCACTTGATTGAACGCGGGATAAATCGTGATCGAATTTCTGTAATAGGTCATGGAGATACTCATCCGATCGATCGCAATGATACAGAAGAAGGTCGAGCAAAAAATCGTAGAGTCGAAGTAAAATTGATGCTGAAAGAACAAGAGGATAATTAATAATGCATATGTACGCGCAGCATTTTAATCTCAACAGGCTTCCATTCGAGAACGTTCCCGATCCGGATTTTTTCTATAACCAGGGTGATCATGCTCGAATTCGCAAGCAAATTTCAGGTTCTCTAGAAAGTGGAAGAGGGTTAGTTGTCGTGACCGGTCCTATTGGGTCTGGAAAAACCACGCTGAGTCAGATGATAAAGGCTGATTTTCCCGAACATGTCCAATTAATCTGGCTGGCAGAGCCACCTGCGAATAGCATTGATCTTTATTTATTCCTTGCTCAGGAACTTGATTTAAATCCATCTTCTTCAGAAAAAACTTTTGTAATGCGAGATATACGTAATGCGTTATTGAAAGTTGATCAAGACGGTAAAAAATGCTTGGTAATTATTGATGAGTCACACTTGATGTCAGATGATGTTATTAATGGCATTCGTTTATTGAATAACTTGGAAGAGGGCTCTAAAAAGTTAATTCAGATATTGCTATTAGGTCAAGAAGAGTTGATGGAAAAAATCAATCGACCGGGCATGGAGCCATTTAAACAACGGATAGCGGCGTTAGAAACTCTTGGAAGAATGAATGTAGATGCAGTTATAAAATATATTACGCATCGAATTAACGTAGCTGGCGGCTCTGCAGATTTAATATCCGATACAGGTTGGGAGGCATTGTCGATAGCTTTTCATGCAGGTGGAACACCAAGAACTATCAACTCGTTATGTGATAGGTCTTTCAATACTGCTTATGAACGAAATAAAAATACCATCGATGCCCATGATGTGTATGAAGCTACTCAGCGATTAGGATTGAGAACCGATGTTTTTCATTACATTATTTCCTTAAAAAGCAAAGAAAGAGATAAACAAAACGAATCGACAATGAATGTCGCAATGACTGACCAATCACAGCCGTTATCAACGAAGATTAATCCAGAAGTTGAATTTGAAAAATCGAGAGAATTTTTGCAAACTCCGATAAGAAAAATATCAACTGATTTGGGCGAACAAACACAAGGATTTTCATCCGCTCGGTTTAATGAGCTAAAGACTGATTCTGTTTTATCTTTTGAAGAAGAAGCTAGAATAATTAAAGAAAAATATAACCAAAATAGACTGAAAGTTCCAATGATTTTGCTTGTTATTTCGATAATCACATTGGTGCTAAGCTTTTCTTTCTTTTGCCACAAATCCAATTCGAACGGATTAATAGAATGTTTAACTAATTTCTTTAGTTTTTAATGTGATATAAATGATGCGGTTTTATCTACAAAACTATTGAGACATTTGAACAGTTACAGTTCTATTTGACCACAACATCATTTCTTGCGCATAGAAGATGCTCGCTTTCTTAGAATTTCTTTCCGTAAGCTCCCCCGTCAAGTAGACATTGTCCGATAGAGATTCGGAACCGTGGTTATCCGAGGCATAAACTGCACCGGCGGAATGTTACCTAACGCTTCATGCGGTCGGTATTCGTTGTAATCAATC